>JAEEGH010002665.1_pt1 | contig 47915 bp, 34 predicted proteins | sample 9134181 | NCBI WGS metagenome assembly JAEEGH01 (sample SAMN16246544, study PRJNA631951) | gut metagenome | biome: gut microbiome; feature: rumen; material: DP-attached | host: Bos | place: Iran: Karaj | collected 2018-10
GGAAGGAGCGTTTACGGGATTTAATTCCAGAACTTTTTCCTATTAATTCTAGAAAGTTCTACTATTAATACTAGAAACTTGCCTCTGGGGCCAGGCCCCAAGTTGCATTTTCCCCTCACAGGGACTCCTATGAGTTTGCATGTGGCCGGTGACACTATGACACATTAAAATATAAATTTTTCACGCGTACCGCGTAGGTTATAATATAATACGCACATATATACGTATATATACGCGCGGTACGCGAGAGAATATCAGAATATGGTGTCACATGTGTCCCCAGTGTCAATTGTACATGAACTCACTGGTGCCGGTTTTGAGTATAGTCGTGGGGATTTCTGTTAATCTGTTACTATGTCTTTAAAAAAGGGATTATTATGTCAGAATTGATGCAATAAGAAAAAGAAATGGTTCAAAAAGAAAAATGACTTTCACTTTTTTGTTGTAAATTTGCGCCCAAATTGTGAAGATATGAAGCGACTTTGTTCGATATGCATCCTGCTGCTATGCATCCAGTTCTCCATCTGTCTATATGGCCAGACAGGTCGGTTCTTCTCTTCCGACCAGCTCTCAAGCAGTATGATATCATCTGCTTGTATAGCACAAGATGCTGAAGGCTTTATATGGGTGGGAACAGAAAATGGGCTTAACAGATATGACGGCTATCACTTCACCTCATACTTCCATGAAGAGAAGAATCCGACGAGCCTCGGCTATAATCTCGTATCAACATTGCTATGTGAGGACTCAGGACAGATTTGGGTGGGAACGGCTAAAGGGCTTGACTTACACGAACCATCCACCGGTGGCTTTGTTCACTACAAGTTCCCTGACGGCCTGTGCCCTCGTGTGTCTAAGATCATCAGACTCAGAGATGGCCATCTGCTGGTAGGAACGGCTGGTTATGGCCTTTATCAGGCAGACGAAGAGAAGAAGGAATTGATCAGAGTCCAGGATTTTACGTCGGCTGATGATGATGAATTCTATTCTTCGCTGTTTGAAGACAGCCAGGGGAATCTGTGGAAATGCGATGCGGTGAACGGCATGACCGTTAATCGACTGAACTCAGGAGATAGTCCCCGAAGATTTAAGTCGGAAATAGGAACGCCAATGGCTTTTGCCGAAAGGGATGGCGATGTGCTGATCTTGTGCCTGCATGGCATGCTCGTATGTCATCAAGGCGAGATAAAGCCTTACCCGTTGGTGATGGAGGCACAGGACCAGCATGGCATCGTGTTTCGGACCATGCACAAGGATAGGAAGGGAAATATCTATATTGGCACACGTGGCCACGGACTCTTCGTATTGCCTACCCATTCGAACCATGCGAAGAGGGTGGACTGCCAGAACCCGGAAATCAATCTGAACAGCACGAAGGTATGGGGCATATTTGATGACAACCAGTCGAACCTGTGGATAGGTTGCCAGCAGAAAGGTCTCTTAATGTTGCAGGGCATCCCATCAGCTTTCAGCAGCTGGAGCTTTTCTGCTCAGAAAGTAAGCTTGGGCACCCCCGTGACAGCAATCTGCCAAGGTGACAACGGTACCATCTGGTGCTCAGTGCAGGGTAACGGCATCTATGGCTTCGATGCCCATGGCAAAATCATAGCCCACCCTGCAGCTCCGGCAGCCGTGGAATTTATCTACAGAGACAAGGTAGGCAGCTACTGGGTGGGAACTGACGACGGGCTCTATCAGTATAACCCCTTGACAGGCAAGTATCAGCTGATATCTGAATTCGAGTGCGATAAGTTCAACGATCTGACTGACGACGGCCATGGTAACATATACATCTCAACCTTTTCACGCGGTTTCTGCAGGTATAATACGCAGACAAAGCATTGGCAGAACAACAATTCTTCAATGTCGGATCAAGAGAAAGGCGCATTATGCAACAATTGGGTTCATGCCCTGATGCCCGATCGTCACGGACTGTTGTGGATTGCCACCGCAACGGGCGTGGCATGTTTTGATCCGCAGAGCGAGCGATTCAACTCTCTTGGGTGGGAGAGTCAGTTGGATGGCATCATGTGCTACTCGCTTTGTGAACAACCAAATGACGATATCCTGATAGGTACAGATCAGGGGCTGTACGTCTATCAGCGGCAGGAGGGTAAGACAGTGAGGTTCCCAGACTCACAGGTATTAAACAATAAAGTAATCTGTTATATCGTGACCAACAATGACGGCGATATATGGTGCAGCACATCCATGGGGATATGGCAATATAAGAAGAAGCAAACAACATGGATAGGATACATCAAAGGCAACGGATTGTCAAACCGTGAATATACAGCAGGAGCCGGTCTGCACACATCAGACAATATGGTTTACTTCGGAACAGCCGACGGTATTACCGCCTTCAATCCAGAAAAGATAAAAACGCATAACGAGGCAGTAGGAGAGGTACACCTGATATCGGTAGCCATAGCAGGAAAGAGCAGCATAGGCAAAGACGCCAGGTCGTTCACAATTCCCTACCAGACCAACTCTTTTGCCATGAACTTCTCTCTACTGAATTATTCTGAAGCAGAAAACACCACTTTTGAATATCGTCTTAATGATCATGGTGATTGGACCGCTTTGGCTACCGGTGAGAACACGATCAGCTTTAATCACCTGGCTTCGGGTACTTACCACTTGGAGGTAAGGGCGGCCGTCAATGGCAACTATTCACCAGTCAGTCTTTATACGTTTGTGGTTACTACCCCATGGTACAAATCGTCCTGGGCATATCTGATCTATATGATCATGACACTCTCCATAGCCATTTTCCTGATTTCTTTGTACCTGCGTGACAAGCGCCGGCAGATGGACGACGAAAAAATGAAATTCCTCATCAACGCCACGCACGACATCCGATCACCACTGACGCTCATCATGACGCCTCTGGCGAAACTCAAGCAGCGACACGGTTCGCCCGAGGACCAGGAAGAGCTGGGACTTATCGAGCACAATACACAAAGGATTTTGGGACTAGTGAATCAGATCCTTGATGTGAGAAAGATCGACAAGAAACAGATGCACCTTTCGTTCCAGCAGACTAACCTCACAGAATACGTCAATGGCATCTTCAAGATGTATTGTTATAATGCCACTGAACGAAACATCACCTACACGTTTGTCTGTCCTGAGACATCGGTCGTGGCATGGATAGACCATAACCAGTTCGATAAGGTGATCAGTAATCTGATCTCCAATGCGTTTAAATATACATTTGACGGCGGACACATAGAGGTGACCTTGAAAACTACCAACGACAACTTTGTTCAGCTGAGTGTGAGTGACGATGGCATTGGCATTAAGGAAGAAGACAGGGAGCGTATCTTCGAGCGTTTCTATCAGAGCCAGCAATCAGAATCATCCCATGTCACTGGTACAGGAATCGGACTTAATCTCTGTAAGATGATTGTAGAGCTGCATCATGGGCAGATAGAGGCTTTCTCTCGAAAAGAAGGGAAAGGAAGTGAGTTCGTTGTTCGTATTCCTATGGGGAAGGAGCATCTGCAGCCCGACGAATTGCTGTCGAATCAGCACACACCGATTGCTGCAGAAAGACCTAACACCCCATACAAACTGCTGTTTGTCGACGATGACACAGAGCTTTGCAGTTTCATCAGGAAAGAACTGGGGCATTACTTTCATATAGATAGTTGCCACAACGGGCGCGAAGCCATCAGGATGCTGATGAATAATGACTATCACCTGGTTATTTCAGATGTTATGATGCCCGAAATGGACGGATTCAGTCTGTTACGCCTGATCAAGAAAAACCCGGAGCTGAATCATATCCCAGTCATACTGCTGACCTCTAAGGCGGATATAGCCAACCGTATGGAAGGTCTTGAACGAGGTGCGGATGCTTTTATGGCGAAACCATTCAATATCCAGGAACTGCATGTTCTGGTCAACAGTCTTATCAGCAATGTGCTGAGACTGAAAGGAAAGTTCACTGGTGCACAGCAGCAAAACGGGCGACTGGAGACAAAAGAGATAAAGAGTAATGACGAGGTGCTGATGGAACGCGTGATGAAAGCTATTAGCAAGAATCTGGACGATAATGATTTCGGGGTAGAAGACCTGGCCAAGGAAGTAGGGCTCAGTCGGACGCATCTGCAACGGAAGATGAAGGAGCAGACGGGTCTAAACGTTGCAGAGTTCATACGCAACATCCGGCTAGAACAAGCAGCGCGGCTCTTGAGAGAGCAAAAGACCAATGTCTCGCAGGTGGCCTATTCGGTAGGTTTTAGCAATCTGGCTCATTTCTCAACGGTATTTAAAAAGCATTTTGGGCTGACGCCAACAGAATATATAGCTAAAATAGAGCGCGGAGAATAAATAATCCGCGCTTTATCGATATGTAAGTCAAAAAGAAAAGCAAATGGTTCATTTTTGAAAAGCCTATTCCGTAATTGTTTCTAATTTTGCATCCGAAGTATTATTCACTAACATATAAAATTAGGATGTAAAATGAAAAGTATTTATTTGAGGAAATCAACTTTGTGTATCGGGTTATGTTTTCTCGGCGTAATCAGTGCACAGCAGGTTTCGGCAGCTACCGAATCAGTAGCTTCCGTACAGCAAACGCAGCAGGCAACTGGTCATGTAGAAGACTCTCAGGGTCCGCTGATCGGTGCCACGGTTATGGAGAAGGGTACCAACAATGGTACGGTTACTGACTTTGATGGTAACTTCACCCTTCATGTTAAGCCGGGTGCAACACTCGTTATCTCTTATGTCGGCTACGAGCCGCAGGAAGTAAAGGCAGGCACTAACGTGCACGTGAACCTTAAAGAAGATGGACACGTGGTCAACGAGGTGGTGGTTATCGGTTACGGTACCCAGCGCCGTGAAGCCGTTACTGGTTCTGTTGCCAACATCGGTGGTGAGAAACTGAACCAGATTGCAGCATCCAATGCAGCTCAGGCTCTGCAGGGCCGTGTTGCCGGTGTGCTTATGACACAAACCAGTTCGAAGCCGGGTTCCGAGATGCAGATCCGTATCCGTGGTCAGCGCTCACTGAGTGCAAGTAACGACCCACTGATCGTGCTCGACGGTATCCCCTTCATGGGACAGCTTTCTGATATCAATCCCTCTGACATCAAGTCGATGGATATCCTGAAGGATGCCTCTGCAACCGCCATCTACGGTTCTCGTGGTGCTAACGGTGTCATCATCATCACCACAGTCAAGGGTACTCAGGGTACTCCTGCTAAGGTTTCTTACAATGGCTATGTATCATTCAAGAAGATCTTCAAGAAGTATCCGATGATGGATGGTCCTACCTTCTCTAAGATGCGTCAGTATGCTGGTAAGTATCAGAACTCTCTTGATGAGAACGACAATACCAATACCGACTGGCAGGATCTGTACTATCAGACAGGTGTGAGTCACAACCACGACGTGAGTGTTGCCGGTGGTACTAATGGTGGTAGCTATAGCTTCGGTGCTGGTTACTATCACGACGAGGCAGTTGTCCCCACTGAGGGTTACGACCGTGTTTCTGTTCGCGGTAACTTCGATCAGAAGGTAGGTGAGTGGTTCCGTTTCGGTCTGAGCACCAACACCAGCTATCGCAAGACTCAGGGTGTGAACAATATGTACGCAGTGCTCTGTTCTTCACCTCTGTCAAGCCCATATAATGAAGATGGTAGCTTGAAGCGCTATAACACATTGCCCGCTGACGATCAGGTAGTAGTTACCAAGGAGACCGTTGAGCGCGACAAGGATGTATGGCTGAGTGAGAACAAGGGTATTGGTACTTTCAATACGCTGTTCGGTGAGGTTAAGTGCCCATGGGTTGAAGGTCTGAGCTATCGTATCAACATCGGTCTCAACTTCCGCAACTCAAAGCAGGGTAGCTTTACTGGTACTGGTATTAATAATAAGGATGCTAATGCCGTCAACGGCGGTTCTGTCTATGAGAACCAGACCCGTAACTGGGCTGTTGAGAACCTGTTGACCTTTGATCGCGCATTCGGCAAGCATAATCTGAACCTGGTTGCCATGTACTCTGCTGAGCAGACAACTTACGAGCAGAGTGGTGGTTCTGCACAGGATATTCCTGCAGACTATTTCCAGTACTATGCACTCGACAAGGCTACAGGTCAGTCAAACCTTGTTGGTTATAATTATTGGCAGAGCGGTCTGATCTCTTGGATGGGTCGTGCAATGTACTCTTATGATAATAAGTATATGCTCTCTGTAGCTGTACGTTCTGATGCTTCTTCACGTCTGGCTGATGGTCACAAGTGGCATACTTATCCTGCAGTTTCTGCAGGTTGGAACATCGCCCGTGAGAGCTTCATGGAGAATGCTACCTGGATTGACAACCTGAAGCTGCGTGTAGGTTATGGTGAGACCTCTAACCAGAGTATCAATCCTTACTCTACACTCGGCGGTCTGGCTATCCGTAACTACAACTTCGGTAACGGTACCAACTATAAGGCAGGTTACTATGTAAACTCACTGCCTAACCCTGATCTGGGTTGGGAGTACTCTAAGACTTGGAACTTCGGTCTCGACTTCTCATTCTTCAATGGTCGTCTCTCTGGATCGTTCGAGTACTATATTCAGAAGACTCGTGACATCCTTCTCGATGTATCTCTGCCTTCTACCTCAGGTGTAAGCAGCTATACTGGTAACATCGGTAAGACCGAGAACAAGGGTTGGGAGTTTACTTTGAATGGCATCATCATCGACAATAAGAACGGCTGGAACTGGGAGGCTGGTATCAACCTCTATGCTAACCGCAACAAGTTGACCGAGCTTGCTTCTGGCGAAAAAAAGGATGAGGCTAACCGCTGGTTCGTAGGCTATCCTATCGACGTGATCTACGACTACGAGTATGAGGGTCTGTATCAGGCAGGCGAAGAGGCTGCCATGAACATCCTCGAGCCCGGTGGCAACATCGGTATGATTAAGGTGAAGTATACTGGCGACTACGATGCTAACGGTCTGCCTACCCGCCAGATTGGTCCTGAGGACCGTCAGATCATAAGCATGGAGCCGAAGCTGATGGGAGGTTTCAACACCACAGTTGGTTATAAGGGCTTCGACCTGACCGTTATCGGTGCATTCCAGATTGGTGGTAAGCTGATTTCTGCCATCCACTCTTCTAGCGGTTATCTGAATATGCTGACAGGTCGTCGTAACAACCTCGATGTAGACTACTGGACAGAGCAGAACACTGGTGCCAAGTATCCAAAGCCCGGTGGTATCCTGAGCGGTGATAACCCCAAGTACGGTTCTACACTGGGTTACTTCGATGCTGGTTATCTGAAGATCCGTGCCATCACTCTGGGTTACAACTTCGACAGTCTGAAGTGTATCAAGGACTTTGGTATCAGCCGTCTGCGTCTCTACGCTTCGGTTCAGAATCCATTCGTACTCTTCTCACCATTCAACAACGAGAGCGGACTTGATCCCGAGACCAACTCTTGGGCAAACGAGAATACGGCTGTAGCAGTTGACGGTTATACAGGCAAGCACAAAATGCCTATCGTAGGTTACAACACACCTGCAACTCGCAACTTCCTGCTCGGTCTCAACCTAACGTTCTAAAGGTAAAAAAGTAAAAAAGTAAAGTTATGAAAACTAAAAGTATTAAATATATCCTCGCTGCGGGTCTTGTTTGCTGTGGTCTTTCTACAACCATGACTTCCTGCAATAGCGTGCTCGACGAGCAGCCGCGCAGCAATTTCGATCCGTCATTCTTCAACACGAAGGCGGGTATCGAGGGCGGTCTGACCTCACTTTATGCTCACCTGCGCTATTTCTATGGCAATGGTTACTATCTGAACACTTTGGAGACTGGTACCGATGAGTATACCTACGCACAGTCTGCCGATGGTAACTTCAAGGATGCCGACCTTACAGGTGTAGGTTCCGTAACTCCTACCAGCACAGTAGCTGGTGGTGCTTGGGGTACACTCTTTGCAAATATCAATACCGCCAGTGGTATTATTGAGAATGGTACTGCTGCAGGAATGGATGCATCTCTTCTCGCAGAGGCTTACTTCTTCCGTGCATTCGACTACTTTATCCTGGTGCAGACCTACGGTGGTGTGCCCCTCGATCTCGGTGCCGGTGAACTGAAGTTCAACACCTCTACTACTCGTACCTCTGTACGTAATACCGTTCCAGAGGTTTATACGAAGTGTATCTTCCCCGACCTGGAGAAGGCTGTTAACGACCTGCCTGAGAATCCCCGTCTCACAGGTACCGCTACAAAGAACCTCGCTCGTCTGTTCTTGTCAAAAGCTTATCTGACATACGCTTGGTGGCTGGAGAATCCTAACAATATCCCCACCTATCCTGAGTGCACCCGTGAGTCTGGTCAGGCTCAGAGCTATTTCCAGAAGGCATACGACACAGCTATGCAGGCTATCAACAATCCTGGTCCTTATGGACTGCAGCCTACATTCTATGATGTAAATGTTGCTACCAACGACCGCAACTCAGAGATCATGCTCTATGCTGATCACGATGAGGACGAGAAGTATGGTAACGGTGGTGCTGGTTACGGTTGGGGTAGCGGTGGCTCTCCTGAGAACTTCGCTTACTGGATGGAGACCTGGAACTACACTGAGATGACCGCTAAGGCTGCTTCAGGTGCAGTGATCAACCCCGTACAGCGTGAGGCTGTCCAGGCTCTCGGCCGTCCTTGGACCCGTATGGCTCCTATCGCCGACAACTTCATGAAGGGCGGTGTCTGGGAGGATGATGTCAAGGCTATCGACTCTCGCTACGATGCAACCTTCACCCTGCGTTATCACACCAACTGGCAGAAGGCCGGTAACTCAGAGCCCTACGTTTTCGGTGCAAACGGCATGCAGGTAGGTCCTAATGAGGTTTACTTCAGCTGGGTTCCCGAGAGTGAGGATGCAAACATCAACTACACAGGTGCTGATGGCAAGCTTGGCTTCGGTGAGATGGCAGGTCGCCCAGACTTCGTAGTAGCTGTGAACCACATCAGCCGCAAGAAGTACCCCATCAACTGGAAACTCGGTATCTATCGTACTGATAACGCCGGTGGTCTGGGTTCAAAGGTTAACGGTGGTAGCCCACGTCCTTGGAATGTGGCCAAGTTCTCTGAGTTCTATCTGATCGGTGCAGAGGCTGCTGTTAAACTGAACAAGAACGAGGATGCCAAGACATTGGTTAACGTGCTTCGTGCCCGTGCAGGTAAGCAGACATTCTCTCAGAACGACAATGTAGCTGTATCTGTCGACAACACAGAAGCTATGTTGGCTGCTACACCTGCAACGATTACGATCGACTTTATCCTCGACGAGCGTAGCCGTGAGTTCTGGGGTGAGGGTTATCGTTGGTTCGACCTCGTTCGTACCCAGAAGTGGGCTGACCGTGCAGGCGTTTACCACATTGCCGGTAGTGGTTATACCGACAAGGATCTTGAGGAGTTCAAGCGCGATATCCCCGCTGGCTACTATATCCGTCCTATCCCACAGGGTCAGCTTGATGGTATGGAGATGGATGACGCCGAGAAGGCAGCATATCAGAATCCCGCATATAAAAACTGATGATACAGTTAGCAAAAAAGGTTAGTTAATAATTGGCAGAGTACATTCTGTCGTGAGATAGAATGTACTCTTTTACTTTTATAACTTGAAGAATATGAATAGAATCTATATACTTATTTGTCTTTGCATTATGGCCTTGACAACTTCTGCTCAGCAGCAGCCATTTGTAATCGCTGAAAATGGCAAAGTATCACCCATTATCATTGATCGCCACGACTGGAAGGGAGTTGCACGTGCTGCTGACGACCTGGCCGATGATATACGCAAGGTGACTGGAACGAAGGCAGAAGTTGTCATCGGGAAAATGCCCAAGAATGGTTCTATTATTGTAGGTACCATTGGCAAAAGCAAACAGATTGATGCCTTGATAGTCAAGCATAAAATCGACGTGAGTCAGGTGCGCGGTCAATGGGAGTCATACCTGATTGATCTGGTTGACGGCAATCTGGTTATAGCTGGTAGCGACAAGCGTGGTACTATATATGGCATTTATGAGATCAGCAAGAAGATTGGCGTCTCGCCATGGTATTGGTGGGCCGATGTGCCAGTTCACCATCAAGATTGCCTTTACTATACAGATGGCAGAATTGTCCAGCCATCTCCAAAGGTGAAATATAGGGGTATCTTCATCAACGACGAATGGCCGTCGTTCGGAGGTTGGACCAAGACTCACTTCGGCGGTCAGAACTCGAAGGTCTACACACACATGTTTGAACTGTTGCTCAGGCTGAAGGCCAACTATCTATGGCCAGCCATGTGGGACTCCAAATTTAATGAAGACGACCCTCTGAACCCCTTGCTGGCTGATGAATACGGCATCGTGATGGGAACGTCGCACCATGAGCCCATGATGAGGGCTCATAAAGAGTACACATCACGCAGGAACGAAGTTGGCTCCTGGGACTACTCTATCAACAAGGAAAGGCTTGACAAATTTTTCCGTGAGGGAATGGTGCGGAACAGGGACTATGAAAACCTGGTAACGATTGGTATGCGTGGCGATGGCGACGTAGCCATGGGGAAAGGTGACGACGCAGACAATATGAAAACCCTCAAGAAGGTGATAGAAAACCAGCGAAAGATAATCAGTGACATCTATGGCCGTGCAGATGCAGTACCGCAGCTTTGGGCTATCTTTACGGAGGTACAGCGTTACTATGATGCAGGATTTAATGTGCCCGACGATGTCACACTGCTTCTCTGTGACAACAATTGGGGATACATCCGGCGGACAGCTCCTGCCAATGAACGACAGCGCAAGGGAGGGGTAGGGCTCTATTACCATATCGACATGAATGGAGGGCCTTGGAACGACCGGTGGGTCAACACGTCACCCATCCCCAAACTGCGCGAGCAACTTCATTTGGCCTATCAGTCGGGTATCGACAGAATCTGGATTATCAACGTTGGTGATCTGAAGCCCAAGGAACTTCCTATTGACTTTATCATGAACTATGCCTGGAATCCAGAGGCCATCAAGGCTGGCGACGAAAAGGCTTATGTCAGACAATGGGCATCAGAAATCTTCGGGGAAGATGTGGCCGACGATGTGACAGACATCCTTGTGAAGTATCCAAAATATAATCTCTGGCGAAAGGCCGAGGTGCAGGTGCCTGGCATCTTCAGCGTAGAAAACTACAACGAGTGCAACCGCGTCACCATGCTGTGGCGCCAGTTGGCCGAGCAGGCCGAAGCCTTGCGCATGCGCATTCCTGCCGAGGCGCAGGATGCCTACTATCAGCTCGTGTATTATCCTGCAGTAGCATCATCCTGTGTGGCTGAAATTTATAACGCAGTCACACAAAACCATTTTTATGCCGAGCGTGGTGATGTGAGAGCCAATGCCTTTGCTGATCGTGCAAAAGAACTTTTCACAAAGGATTCGCTGTTGACGGAATATTACAACCATCAGATGGCCGGCGGGAAATGGAATGGCATGATGCGCGACAAACATATAGGCTACCAGCAGTGGTTTATGCCCGAACGTAATCAGTTGCCTGACTTGCGCTATGTGCCACAGCGCGATGCTCGTCCGTCAAAGCCTCTGTTGCCCATTGCCACCGAGGAATATGGTATTGAGGCGATACACTATAGCAGATGCGTTCCTTCTAACGGTATATCGTGGCAATTGCTACCTGATTTAGGCCGTGGAGAAGGATGCATGGGTAGCGATCATGTAGTAGCAGCTTCGGATGAGACTGGTAACGGTCCGAGACTGGAGTATGACATTGATATCAGTAGAACCGGAACAATAAAGATTGCCATCGGGATTCTTCCCACTCAGGATGTGCGACCAGAACGTGGTTTGAGAATCGGTGTCCAGATGGACAACGGAGACATCAAGATGATCGATGCCCGGAGAGGGCTGGTAGATACTTTTGATGAATATACGCCTAAGAATCTGTCACGCTCGAAGAAACTGAAGCCGCTGCCAGAGCCTGGTACCATGGCATTGAATGGCTATAAACAACTGAGAAGAAATGAGGTGTTCGACAATATACGTTGGCTTGATGCCTCGTTTGACATCAAGGCAATAGGCAAACACACGCTGAAGTTGATTATGATAGACCCGGAAATAGTAGTAGAGCGTATTGTCGTCAATCCCGATGACAACCGCTACAGTTACTTTGGTCCACAAGAGAAATAGGCCATACTGTTTGGCTTATGTTAGTTAATAATAATTGAAAGAGTACTCTGTCGTGAAGATAGGGTACTCTTATTTGGCTAATTCGACTCCTCGCCGATTTTGCAACTCAGGGCCTGGCCCTAGAATGCAGTTTTGCAACTCGGGGCCTGGCCCCAGAATGCAGTTCCGTTAACGATAACGTAAAAAAAGATGGCGAAAAGCTATGCGTTTCGCTTTTTTTTTGTACCTTTGTAGCGGAAAACTAATGAAATAAAACAAATGGAACAAGTATTCAGTTACATTATCAGTCTGGGGGCGTCAGTGATGATGCCGATTCTGTTTACGATTATCGGCCTGTGCATCGGCATGAAGTTCGGAAAGTCACTGAAATCGGGACTCTACGTGGGTGTCGGTTTCGTGGGACTGGGTATCGTGACCGCCCTGCTGACGAACAACTTCGGTAGTCCGCTGAGTGAGATCTCACGCCTGTACAACCTGCAGCTCGGCGTGTTCGACATGGGTTGGCCTGCTGCTGCGGCAGTGGCCTATAACACGGCGGTGGGCGCACTGATCATCCCCATCTGTCTGGGTGTGAACTTCCTGTTGCTTATCACAAAATGCACGCGCACGGTGAACATCGACCTGTGGAACTACTGGCACTTCGCCTTTATCGGAGCCGTGGCTTACTTCGTGATGGATCAGAGCCTGGCTTGGGGCTATTTCGCTGCCATCGTCTGCTATATCATCACCCTGGTGATGGCTGACCTGACGGCCGAGAAGTTCCAGGGCTACTACGACGATATGGACGGAATCTCTATTCCCCAGCCGTTCTGCCAGAGCTTTACGGCCTTTGCCATCGGCATCAACTGGCTGCTCGACAAGATTCCCGGTTTCTCGAAGCTCGACATCGACGCTGAGGGACTGAAGCGGAAGTTCGGTGTGCTGGGTGAGCCTATCGTGCTCGGTGTGATCGTTGGTGCGCTGATTGGTGCCGTGGCCCAGCTCGACATCAAGAAGGTGCTCTTCCTCGGTGTGACGATGGGTGCCGTGATGGAGCTGATCCCGAGAATCACGAAGCTCTTCATCGACGGTCTGAAGCCGATTGCCGAGAAGACGCAGGAGGTGGTCCAGAAGAAGTGGGCTGGTAAGAAGGTGTATATCGGCATGTCGCCAGCACTGGTGATTGGTCATCCGACGACCCTCGTGGCCTCACTGATCCTGATTCCGCTGGCCCTGTTGATGGCTGTGGCCCTGCCTGGCAATGAGTTCCTGCCGCTGGCTTCGCTCGCCGGTATGTTCTACGTGTTCGTGATGGTGCTGCCCTATACCAAGGGAAATGTGGTGAAGACTCTGATCGTGGGTATCATCACCGTTGGTATCGGACTATGGTTCGTGACCGATATGGCGCCCGCCTTTACGCAGGCAGCCCAGACGGTATATGCCCAGACGCAGGATCCGGCAGCCAAGATTCCTGAGGGATTCCAGGCTGGTGCGCTCGACTTTGCATCGAGCCTCTTCGGTTGGGTGATCTACAAGTGCGTGAACAGTCTAGCTTATGTGGGTGCTGGTGTGCTGACGCTCATCACCATCGGCATGGTGTTCTGGAACAGAAAACTTATTGTGGCCGACGAAAAGAAAAGCAACGGACAACAGGACTGATTAAAAAAGTCCTTAAGTCGTGTAGTCCGTTGCCAAAAATAGAGGGACATTATTTAAACAGTATATAACAATGAAGAAAACGATTCTGACTATTGTGGGGGCTGTGGCCCTCTCGCTTTCTGCTAATGCGCAGGAGGCCGACAGGTTTGTTGGTGCACAGCACGTGAAGTTCCAGACAGCCTGTCATCCTGAAGACGTGAAGCACTACGACACGAAACTGCTCCGTGAGCGCTTTGTGATGGAAAAGGTGATGGAGGCCGACTCGATCCTGTTGACTTATTCGCACTACGACCGCTTCATCTTCGGTGGTGCGATGCCCGTGAAGACAACCCTGACACTGGAGAACTTCTGGGAGCTGGGCCTCAATGTCGACAACACCATCAAGGAGAAGTATTTCTTGTATAACCGTGAGCTCGGCGTGGTGAACTGCGGCGGAGGCGACGGTGTGGTGATCGTCGATGGCAAGGAGTATGCACTCTCACCCAAGGAGGCTCTCTACATCGGACGTGGTCATATCGGCAAAGACAACGACGTGAACAAGAAAGTGCAGTTCCGTTCGAAGGATCCGAAGAATCCAGCCAAGTTCTATCTGAACTCGGCTACCGCCCATCAGCACTACAAGACCCAGTGGATCACCCTCGACGGTCGTGGCGGCTCGTTGAAGGCTGCCATCTGGGGACCAGTGGGAACTGTAGAGGAGGCCAACAACCGTACTGTCTACAAGCTCATCGTGAACGATGTGTTGGAGGAGGGCCCCTGCCAGTTGCAGCTCGGACTGACCCAGCTGAATCCGGGTGCCGTCTGGAACACGATGCCGCCTCACACACACGGTCGCCGTATCGAGGCTTACTACTACTTCAACCTGCCCGAGGGTCAGACCATCTCTCACGTGATGGGTCAGCCTCAGGAGAGCCGTAACGTATGGCTGCACAACGAGCAGGCCATCATGAGCCCCGAGTGGTCGATGCATGCCGCTGCAGGTACTTACTACTATACCTTCATCTGGGGCATGGCCGGAGAGAACCTCTACTATAACGACAAAGATAATATTCCCGTAATAGATATTAGATAACTATGGCACCTGTACAAACTACCAAGATGTCCAACTTCCGCTGGGTCATCTGTGGATTGCTCTTCCTGGCAACCACTGTCAACTACATGGACCGTCAGGTCTTGTCGCTCACCTGGAAAGACTTCATTGCACCAGAGTTCCACTGGACCGATGCCGACTACGGCACCATTACTGGACTTTTCTCACTGTTCTATGCCATTGCCAACCTCTTTGCTGGTAAGTTTATCGACTGGATGGGCACCAAGAAGGGTTATCTGATTGCGATCTTCGTCTGGTCGACCGGTGCCGTGCTTCACGCCGGATGCGGTTGGGCAGCCATGACCATCGAGGGCTATGACTCTATCGAGGCGCTGCGCATGGTGCAGGCGGGAAGCGATGCTGCTGTGGCCATTGCGACTGTCTCGGTTTGGCTCTTCCTCAGCTGCCGTCTGATACTTGCTGTCGGTGAGGCCGGTAACTTCCCTGCTGCCATCAAGGCGACAGCCGAGTATTTCCCTGCCAAGGACCGTGCTTTCTCTACCTCTATCTTCAATAGCGGTGCCTCTGTAGGTGCGCTCGCTGCACCTGCTACCATTCCCCTCCTGGCACGCGCATGGGGCTGGGAGATGGCGTTTATCATCATCGGTGTGCTGGGTTATGTATGGATGGGCCTGTGGATGTGGCTTTACGACAAACCTCGTAAGAACAAACGCGTCAATCAGGCTGAGCTCAACTATATCGAGCAGGATATCGACATCGCTACGGTGCAGGATCGTAACAACGTGAAAGAAGAGAAGGCCATCCCGTTCTTCAAGTGTTTCAGCTACAAGCAGACTTGGGCTTTCCTCGTGGGTAAGTTCATGACTGACGGTGTATGGTGGTTCTTCTTGTTCTGGGCACCTGCTTATTTCAGCGATCAGTATGGCTATACCTCAGATTCTACCATGGGTATCATGCTCATCTTTACCCTCTATTTCATCGTGACGGTACTCAGTATCGGTGGTGGCTATCTGCCCAAGTACTTCGTGGAGAAGCGAGGCATGAATCCCTATCTGGGTCGTATGCGCGCCATGTTGATCTTTGCCTGCTTCCCAGTATTGGGCTTGCTGGCACAGCCTATGGGTGCATACAGCGCTTGGTGGCCTGCCATCTTGATCGGTCTGCTGGGAGCCGGCCATCAGGCTTGGAGTGCCAACCTGTTCTCTACCATCGGTGACATGTTCCCCAAGTCGACCATCGGTACAATCGTGGGTCTGGGTACTATGACGGGTGGTTTCGGTTCGATGGCCATCAACATGGGCTCAGGTAATTTCTTTACCTGGGCATCGGCTCAGGGCAGTGCCTTCACCTTCTTCGGCTTTGAGGGTAAGCCTGCCGCCTACATGGTGGTGTTCTGCATCTGTGCCGTGGCTTATCTCATCGGCTGGTGCATCATGAAGGCCCTTGTGCCTAAGTACAAGCCCATCGTGGTTGAGGATTAAAGAATAGAAACAGAATTGCATAAAAGTCAGGGGTTTCTCTATTGAGGAATTCCTGACTTCTGCTTGTTTAGGGTCGAATTGCTTCCATTTTGTAGTTTTTTAGCTGTAAAAATACGAAGAAAAAGAGAAAAAGTAGTATCTTTGCACCCAAAATGTATCAAGATGATGGAAGAAGATGTTCGTAAAGAGACTTTGAAGCGCGTAGCGCATGAGTTGGCCATGGCTGGTCAGAAGCAGAATGCCCCTCTCTCAGAGGAGCAGATTGCCACGCTGTTGATACAGAAACTGATGACCGTGATTCCGGAGGTGACGGAGGTAAGACCGCAGTCGCTGGAGTGCGATGTCGTCAGGTTCCAGAACAATAAAGAGAAGTGGGTGGCACTCGTCGGACTGCTTGACGGCTATCCTTATGAGATATTTACAGGTCTTCAGGATGATGAGGAAGGAATTGTTCTGCCCAAGAATGTCGTTCACGGCAAGATCATCAAGCAGGTGAATCCCGACGGCTCGAAGCGCTATGACTTCCAGTTCGAGAACAAGCGTGGATACAAGACGACGGTTGAGGGCCTGTCGGAGAAGTTCAACCCCGAATATTGGAACTATGCGAAGCTCATCTCGGGTGTGCTTCGTTACCGTATGCCGTTAGAGCATGTGATCAAGCTCGTCGGTTCGCTCTCATTGAAGGATGAGAGTATCAACACGTGGAAGATAGGTGTGGAGCGCGCCTTGAAGAAGTATCTCCCAGGTATGCATGACGAGGATTCCGGAGAATCAGCTGACTAACACCATCACTTGTCGATGAAGTTTGAGCAGGGCTATATATCGTTGCGCGGTATGCGTTTTCACGCTTTTCATGGGGTGCTCCCTCAAGAGCGCGTCGTGGGCGGTGACTACGAGGTAGACCTGCGCGTGGGTTATCCGCTGGCTAAGGCCCTCACTTCCGACCAGGTGGAGGATACGCTCAATTACGCCTCGCTCTATTCGCTCGTGGAGCGTGAGATGAAGCAGCCCTCCTCGCTGTTGGAGCATGTCTCCGGGCGCATCGCCGAGGCCGTCAGCAAGGCATTTCCGAAGGTGCTCTCCATCGATCTGACACTAACTAAACTGAATCCTCCCATGGGAGCCGATTGCGACGGAGCCAGTGTGGAGATTCATTTCATAAACGATAATAATAACTGATGTTTAAGAAGATTGCAATATTCCTGATAACGATTATTTGCTTTGCCTTGTCTGCCGACGGTGCGAACAAGCGGTTCACGCTGGTCATAGACCCCGGGCACGGTGGAAGCGACGCAGGCGCCATAGGAGCGATATCCAAGGAGAAGAACCTGACACTGAAGTTCGCCCTCGCTTTCGGGCAGCTGGTTGAGCGTAACTGTCCTGACGTAAAAGTCATCTACACCCGAAAGACCGACCGATTCGTAGAGCTGTATCGCAGGGCAGAGATTGCCAACAATAACAAGGCAGACCTCTTTATCTCCGTCCATATCAACGCAGTGCCCAGGGGACGTATCGCCCGTGGTTTCCAGACCTATACCCTCGGTACGAGCAAGCGCACGGGAAAGCGTAATGGCGTAGAGCAGAATCTCGAAGTGGCCAAGCGCGAGAATGCCGTCATCCTGCTCGAGAAAGACTATAAGCAGACCTATCAGGGTTATGACCCCAATTCGCCTGAGAGCAACATTATGTTCGAGTTTGTTCAGGACAAGAACATGGAGAACAGTGTGGAACTGGCCAAATACATGCAGCGCTATGTGTGTCAGGCCACAGGCCGTAAGGATATGGGTGCCCAGCAGGATAACCTGGCCGTGCTGCGACTCTCGTCAATGCCAGGCTGTCTGATAGAGTTAGGCTTCATCTCCACCCGCGACGAAGAGAACTATATGAACTCGAAGGCTGCAGAAGGCCAGTATGCCCGTGGCATCTTCAATGCTTTCCTGGCTTATTACAAGAAGCATGGAGGCAATAAGATTACCATCCCTTATCAGCCCGAGCCTGAGAGCAGGAAGGCGAATATTCCCAGTCTGATTCCTCAAGATCAGGTGAGAGTAAAACCCTCCAAGAAGACGAAGGTGAAAGAGCCCGAACCGCAACCCGTAGAAGAGATGCCTGTCGTCGTTCCGATCATGACACCCCAGCAGGAGCCTGTTGACGAGACATCCCAAGAACCGCAGCCCGAAGCCGAGCAGCCTGTTGTAGAAGAGCAGCTCGTGGTGGCTCCTGTGACACCTCAGCAGCCAGTTGCCGAACCTGCCCCTCAGCCACCGGTTCAGGAGCCGCAGCCTGTTGAAGTTGAAAAACCTCAGGTGTCGGAGCCTGTGTTCAAGGTACAGGTATTGGTCAGCTCTTCGCGCCTCAAGGCAGGCGATTCCCGTTTCAAGGGTCTGAAAGGGGTTGAAAGCTATCAGGAAGGTAGTGTTATCAAGTACACGATAGGTGCTTCGACCAACTATAATGAGATCTATCGTCTGCGCCGTAGTATCACCGACAAGTTCCCCGAGGCTTTCATCATTGCCTTCAAGGACGGTCAGCGTGTCGATGTGAACGAAGCCATTCGTGAATTTAAGAAGAATAAAGGTATCAAATAATTGTAGATATTATGAGGAAGTATTCAAAAGAAATCCAGATTGCACTGGTAGCCATCATCGGAATTGTTGTGCTCTATGTCGGTCTGCAGTTCCTGAAGGGACAGACCCTGTTCTCATCGGATAATCACTACTATGTGAAATTCGATAATATCAGCGGACTCTCTGCCTCAAGCCCCATCTATGCCAACGGTTATCGCATAGGTGTTGTACAGCGTATTATCTACGATTACGAACATAATGGCGAGATCGTGGCCGAACTGGGCGTCGATAACAAGCTGCAGATTCCGAAAGGCAGTTATGCCGAGATTGTCAGCGACTTGCTGGGTAACATTAAGCTCGAGGTGAAATTCGGTCCCGACTTTGATGATATCATGGAGCCTGGTGATACTATAAGCGGCGGTCTGCAGGACGGCGCATTGGGGCAGGTAGAGAAACTCATTCCCCATATAGAGAAAGCCTTGCCGAAACTCGACTCTATCCTTTATAATGTCAATGCCTTGCTGGCCGACCCTTCGCTCAGGAATTCGCTTGGCAATATCGAGAAGATGACGTCAGACTTTACGAAGGTGTCGCGTGATCTGACGATGATCTCTTCATCGCTGAATCAACAATTGCCCCGTATGCTGGCTACAGCTAATGGCGTGCTTAACAATGCCGATACACTGACACATAATCTCAACGCACTTGACCTCGCTGCTACCATGGCCAAGGTCAATGCTACCCTGGATAATGTCCATACGCTTACCAACAAATTGAATAGCAAAGAAGGTACTGTTGGTAAGTTCCTCAACGACCCGGGCATCTACGACAATCTGTACTCAACGACTGCCCATATCGACTCGCTGATCATCGATCTGAAGGCCAATCCATGGCGTTATGTTCATATCTCATTATTTGGCAAGAAACATAAGTAATTTAAAATTTGTCTAAATAGGCAGCGTGGGACTAGCGTCAGATTGTGTCATTCGGTTTCCCCTCAGATATAGGGCATCACGGTCAAATTTTGTGTGTGACACAACAGTTGTGTTGTAGTTAAGCGCTTGATTGTCAGATGATTAATATTTTGCAAATGACGATTTTGGCGTGATTGTACGTGAAACACCCTAAATGCCCATAGTATAGAGAGTTACGAAAGATTGTACACACGACGGATGTTTTTTGACATTTGGAAGTTTGAAAAAAAATAGCGACCTTTGCACCACAATTAGAATCGACAAGCCTAAGTCTTGTAACAACAAAGAATAAAAGAATAACGATATCGCCGAATGAATAATAGTCATCAGGCGCTTTGGGACGACTGCCTTCGTCTGATCAAGGCAAACGTGTCCGAGCAGCAGTTCAAAACGTGGTTTGCACCACTCGTCTTCGAGTCATACTCTGAGGCCGAGAAAGTCCTCTTGGTGCAAGTTCCGAGTCCATACATCTATGAGTACTTGGAGCAGTACTACGTTGTACTATTAAGTAAGGTAATCATGCGCGTGTTCGGCTCAAATGTCTCACTTCGTTACAGGATTCTTACAGACAAGACCAATAATACCACGACCGATATAGAGAGTGATGGTCCTGGTGCTAATGTGGAGGCACCTACAGCTACTCTTCGTGGCAACCAGTCGCCCACCACCCTTGATGCCGCTTTACCTCAGCAGCTGAATCCTCAGCTCGACCCGAAGAAGAATTTCCATACGTTTATCGAGGGCGACAGCAATAAGCTGCCACGTACTGTCGGACTCTCTATTTCGGATCATCCGGGTAAGTCGACATTCAACCCATTCTTCGTCTATGGCCCCTCGGGATGTGGTAAGACTCATCTCGTCAATGCCATCGGTCTGCGCTGTAAGGAGACCTATCCGCAGAAACGTGTGCTCTACGTTTCGGCACGTCTGTTTCAGGTGCAGTTCACAGATGCCAGTCGTCAGAACACGGTTAACGACTTCATCAATTTCTATCAGACGATCGACGTGCTGATTGTCGATGACGTACAGGAGTGGGCTACTGCCGAGAAGACTGTTGCCACCTTCTTCCACATCTTCGATCATCTATTCCGTCTGGGTAAGCAGATTATCCTGGCAAGTGATCGCCCGCCCGTAGACCTCAAGTGGCTGCAGGATCGTATGCTGACTCGTTTCTCATGTGGACTGATTGCTGAGCTTGAGAAGCCCAATACTCAGTTGTGCATCGATATCCTCAATGCCAAATGCCGTCGCGACGGTCTGAAGATACCTGCAGATGTCATCCAGTTTATTGCTGACACTGCTAACGGCAGTGTGCGCGATCTTGAGGGTGTGGTCAACTCCCTGATGGCTTATTCGATTGTCTATAACACGAATATCGATATGAAGTTGGCCGAGCGCGTCATCAAGCGTGCCGTGAAGGTGGATAACCATCCGCTTACGGTCGACGATATTCTCGAGAAGGTTTGCAATCACTACGGCATCAGTCAGCAGAATGTGTTCAGCAAGAGCCGCAAGCGTAATTACGTTCAGGTGCGCCAGGTGTCGATGTATCTTGCATCAAAGTACACGCGCATGCCTGCAGGCCGTATCGGACAGCTCATCGGTAATCGCGATCACTCTACCGTCATCCACTCTTGCAATATTATAGAGCAGCGTCTGAAGGTCGACCAAGCCTTCCAGGCTGAAATCGCCAGCATAGAGAATTCTTTTAAGTTGAAGAAATGAATCATCCTCGCCAATTGGCGAGGATGATTTGTCATAGTGTGATACTTGCTCCAAAGATGAGCCATCGCCCAGGCTGTTCCACCAGTCCATAGTCGCGGTAGCGCTTGTCAGTCAGATTGTTTGCCTCGGCATACACTTTCCATTGGCTTTGTTGCCAGGTCAGGCGGGCATCGAGTAGGGCATAAGGCTCGTAGTCGTGTGTAGCACCATCGAAGTCGGTGTATTGTCCCACACGGTCCTGCCATCTGAAGTTCAGCCCCAGTGTCAGTCTCTTGACAAGAGGCAGGTCGACTCTGGCCGTCAGCTTATGGCGCAGATACTCCAGTGCATATTGTGACACGATATGCTCTTCGAGCTCTTTGTCCTGATGGATATAGCCGTAGCCGATTCTGGCCTGAAGAGCTTTGATAGCGAAATCAATGCCTGTCTCAATACCTGTGCTGTTGATCTTGGTGTGGTTCACGCTTTGCCACACGGCCTCTGATCCCTTCGAAGTATCCATGATCCAGTCGATCATGTTGCGCCCGTTGTGGTGCCAGATGGTGGCGTGGAAGGTGAATGGTGAATACTGAAAGGTGATGCCAGCCTCGAGGGCTCTCATCTCTTCGGGCTTCAGATGGGGATCGGCCTGATAGCCCTGAAGCTTATAGTACATCTCCGTAAACGACGGCATGCGCAGTGAGGTGTTATATGAGGCGTGAAGCGTCCAGTTGCTGTTGGGTCTGTAGCTCAGGTCGATGCCAGGGTATACCGTCATGTTCATATTGCTCCAGGTGTTCTTCACTGCCACGAATCCTGCAGAGAGTGTGAATTTCCTGAGCAGCACATTATGTTCGAGATAGGCACTGATGTTCGTGCGGTTGACACCTAACTCGTAGTCGCGGTCTGTCCCGCTGATATGGTGCTTCTGTGCCAGAGGCTCACCGAGATTACCACTGACGAGATCCTCGTTCCTCAGTTCTGCGCCGAAGGCTGTACGCATCTGGATGTGTCCGCCATGATCGGGCGAACTTTCTGCACTGAACCAGTCGAAATAGCTACTGAGGTTCACGCCATAGACGTCAGTGCGGTTATAGTTGTATTTCATCAGCTCTGGCTGGCCTCGATAACCTTCATAGCGGTCTTTGTTCTGGTTCCAATAGATGGAAGGCATCAGTCTGAGTTTGCCGAAATGGGTCTCGGCCTGGATGGCTGAATAAAGCTTTGTGGTGTGCTCATATTGGTTGTCGGCCTGCCATTTGGGCGATGCATAGGAGGTGCTTGATCCCCATCCTTTGTCTGCAATGCCAAGGTGCCAGTTGATGCGCACCTGTTGATCCTCATACTGGCCTTGATAGAAAGCTTTCGCGCCACTGAAATCTGCATTCAGGTCGCCTGATTTTGAACGTGAGTAACCATCGCTCCGGCTGTAGCCTGCACTTAGTTGGTTGTTCCATGCCCCCTGTTTCAGGTTGGCTCTTCCGCTTGCTTTGGCGTAGCCGTATGAGCCGCCTTCCAGATTCAGGGTCGTACTTGTCTTGGAAGCGGGTTTTGTCACGATATTGATCGCACCCACCAGCGATGATGAGCCGTAGATACGACCTGCAGGTCCCTCAAGCACCTCAATGCGCACAATCTCACTCAGGTCTACCGGCAGGTCCATCGCATTGTGGCCCGTCTGCGGGTCACAGATATTGATGCCGTTGAGCAACAGGATAATCTGTTCGGAGGTGCCGCCTCGGATAGAGATGTCAGTCTGGGCTCCGATGGGGCCTCGCTGGCGCACGTCTACGCCAACGGCGTATTTCAGCAGATCGTTAACACTTTGTACGGGGGCCTGCGCAATATCGCGGCGATCCAGTACAGTTACCATTCTCGCAGCCTGACTCTTCGTCAGGGGCGCCCTCGAGCCTGTCACGCTGACTTCCTTGAGCATCATCTCGCGCGCTGTCGTCATCGTGGCAGAGTCGGTCACGACGGGTTTCGTCGCAACACTCTCGGCAGAGGCATAGGTCAGTGTGGCAACTGAGAGCACACTGCATACCACCTCACGTCCCAGACAGGCAAAGAGCGAGTAGCCCTTGTTTCCGAAATGTCGGAACACCAGGACTTGGCGCTTCATGTTGAATGTCGGTTTGTACATTTTCTTTGTTAAAAATTGGAAATCGGATGCAAAGGTACTGATTTTTTTGTATCTTTGCAACTGCAAAAGGATAAAAAGTATGAAGACGAAACATATCCAGTATGAAACGAAAGGCACATGTTCGAAGCTGATCGATGTGACAGCCGATGAGAACGATGTGATCCAGCAAGTGTTTTTCTTGGGAGGTTGTAACGGTAACCTGCAAGGAGTCAGTCAACTTGTGCGCGGACAGCGCATTGACGATGTCATCAAGAAGCTCGATGGTATACGTTGTGGCACAAAGGGCACCTCGTGTCCTGATCAGCTTTGCCGGGCTCTTGAACAGTTGAAGAAAGCGCCGCTTTCTTAATTTTAAGTGGCTTTCCCTCATATTAAAGGCCCTTTAGTGTGATACTAAAGGGCCTTTGATGTCTTGGTTCTATTCGTTGTCGTACATGTTGAAGGCGTGGGCCTTGTCGTCGCCATGGGTAGCGGCATCTTCCTGGCGCTGGCGGGCTTGCTCTGAGCGCTCGTTGAGCCACTTCTGGTGGGCATCTTCAATCTCCTTCTCCTTGTTGGCGCGATATTGGTCGATGAGATTCTTGTAGAGGTCAAACCGCTCTTCGAGGGCGTTAGTCGCCTCGTTGATCTCTTCTTCCGGCAATCCTATGACCTTCTGGGCCATGCGAGGGGTGTATTCACCTTTCACCCTGTTAACCTCGACCATACACTGGTCGTAAAGCACCTTCACACCGTCCATCAGTACGTCGCGACGATCGTCGTTGACCTCTGGCATGTGGCAGAGGATGTGCTGCTCATCCTCATCGGGGTCGTCGGAGAGCATATCCTCTTCTGCGGCTTTGATGATTTCCTGATTGAATTCGGGGTGAGCGAGTTTCAGCCCTTTGCAGATGTTGAAGATGAGCTTCTGGTCGAAGGGACAAATCTCGAAGGTGTATTCGTCGACAGACATAGCTCCGGCTACTTCTTCGAAGGTGCGGCTTTGCCCATCGTTGTCGGTAATGGCGACGGGCACTAATGCCGCGGGCTCTACCTTGACGCAGAGATTCATATAACGGTAGTTCAGGAGGACGGCGTAGCCATTGAGCTTGCCTTCCATTTCTCCTATGATTAGTTTGATAGCTCTTTTCATTGTGGTTTATTCGCTTTCGTTATCACTGTTACTGGGTCTGGTTGCGGGCGTCGGTGCATCGGCCTTCGAGAGCTTTGCACTGAGCTTTGATGAAGAGGGAGCGCCTGGCACGGCAATACCGTCGCTGATGTTCTTCGACTTGAACGAGGTCTTGGCCTCGATGTTGTCGGCGGTAAGTTTCGTCATCGTGGTATCGGCCTTGAAGGTGGTCTTGCCGTAGACGGTATTCTCGCCGTAGTATTCGGCCTTCGAACCGCTGAGGGCCACGTTGCCACCGTCGAGCTGTACGACGGCCTTGGCATCGCCCTGCTGCATCTCTGCGGTGGTTGTACCGAAGATGGCGGTCTTGTCGGAAGTGAGCTGCAGCTGGGTGCTGACGATGTCGTCGGAGGTACGGCCCACATACATGTTCTCTGCCACGAGCACCATGTTGCCGCCTGCAGCAAGGCCCGAGTCCGAGCCGTCGGAGGTGCTGGTGTCCATCGACTTGACGAAGACATCCTTACCGTTGAGGCTGATTTGCCCGATGGCCTTACCGTCCTTGTCGAGCGCATTGATGGCGGTATCGGCTGCAAGGATGGTGGCTGTACCTGTGGCGGTGCCGTCCTTGTCGACAGACTGGAGGGCGAAGTCCTTGGCGTTCACGTTGAACGAGCCAGAGCTGTTGCCCTCAGAGTCCTTGGAACAGAATTGCATGTCGGCGGTCTGCACGGCGAAGGTGCCGGTGCTGTTGCCCTCGTTGTCGAAGGAGAGGATGACGCTGTCCTGCATTCTCACACTGAAGCGGCTGTCTGCCGTCTGTACCATACCGTCGTCGCCACTGTCGAGGGCGTTGACGGAAACTTCTTTTGCCGTGATGTTGACGGTACCGACGGTCTCAAAGGTGCTGTCGCCATCCTCACTTTCTGCTGGCGTCGTATTGATGGTTGAGATGTTGACATCGTGAGTGGCAATGTTGACGTAGCTCTCATCGATAAGTGAGCCGTCGGACTTCTTGCAGGAGATATCGACCTTACCAGTCTGCAGCCGGATGGCAGCCTCAGGATTGGTGCGGATGTTACCGTCGCCGTCAATGGAGGCGAACTCCATCTGTTCGGCAGTGATGGAGAGTGAAGCACCTGTAGGATCGTCGGTAAACGAGCCTGTGGAGGTGGTGAGTTCGAGCTGCTTAGCCTGAAGGGCCGTCATCTTGCGCGTGGCCTCTGCCTGTCGCGAGATGGCATCGATGGCACGGTTGATGGCACTGCAGACGGAGGGTAGCAGAGCATTGTATTGCTCCGTCAGACTGTCGAGCTCCTGCATAGAGGCGCGCATGACCACTTCATCGACAGTGAGAGGATCTTGTAACAAGAGGAGGGCTTCCATCTCACCGATGAGAGTAGTGGCAGTTGTCATAGCCGAGACGGCGTCGCTGGTAAGCGATGTGACGGCACTGGTAACACTGGTCAGTTTGTTGGTAACTTGATCAGAATAGAGCTCGGAAGAGACGGAAGAGTCGATTTCCACGCGTTGATCGGCATGGATACGTACGCCTGGGGCACCTGTAGTGCGAGGTGAGTCGATGAAGAAACCATCATCCTCGCAGTCGTTACTCTGGATAGCGATGCGCTTGGCATGCTGGATGATGGATGACCCGCTGTGTACCACGTCCTCAATGCCGTCAAGGCCTGGATCGACGGCTTCCTGCGAGATGGTCGTAGCCTTGGTTGCTACGGCACCGCTGGCGCCTACGCCTTCAAGGCCCACCTTCTGGCCACGGATGACAATAGCCCCACCTTCGGAGAGAAGGGTGCCGCTGGCATCGACATTACCGATGATGATCTCTGGGGCAGAGAGCACGAGGCGCTGGTCGTCGCGAATAACGCGCCCCTGAGCCACCTGACTGAATATATCGTTCTTGAGCTGCTGGATCTCAGCTTTCTGCTTGCGGATTTCGTCGAGATCGCTTGCTACACTGGCCTGGAACTTACCTAAGGCAGTAAGCCAGTCACTAAAATCTATTCCTAACATATTACAATGACTTTATACTGTTTATGATTGTTTCTACAGCTTTATCAGAAAGAATTAAATTCTTCAGAGCTTTAGAAGCGCCTGTGGGGTCGAAGCTGATAGTTCTATCAGGAGATTCGGACAACAGGATTTTGCCGTTGGAACCTGTAGCCCAGCGGCGACGGTTGTAGGTCGTGTCCACCCAGGGACTGGCAAATGTATCCCAAAGCCATTCCTTCGTAAAACCGTCTTTGAACAGGCTACCTCCATAATCCAAGATGGCTTTTGGCTCGGCTGCACTGGGTTCTGTGACCCAACTTTCAACTAGCGATTTCCATGCACTATCGTCAGCAACATCTGTACTTTCGTCGTATGTGGAAATCATCTTCACCTTATCTGTAGCTGCTACCTTCGAGCAGGCTTCTGCGACAAGCTTAAACACTGCTTTCCTTCTATAGAGCTTGGTCAGGTCATCCCAATTGATGGTCTTATCTTCTTGGCTATCCTTGGTCAGGCTCTTATCGTTGATGGTCTTGAGAATACCATCTTTGCCTATCAGTTCGTCGAAGATCGTGTTAAGGGCTGTCTGTACCTCATTCGTAAACATCTTGTCGCTATTAGTTAGTGCCAGGGCTTCGAAAGACTTCTCAAGAGTCGCAAATGCTGCAGCTAAATTTTTAGCCAAATTTTTTATCTGAGTCTGCTGGTTAGCATTGAACTTGGCGACTTCATCTTTAGCTTCTTTGGAACGGATTTTGTAACTATCATCCCATTTTTTTAGATCTTCGTAATAGAAATTCCTTGTGTCTCTCGTGAATTTATTTATGTCGGGCTTTCCTGTGAGTCCTGTGTCTGTTTTGACTTTTTCCAGAACTTCGTCTTCGTTGTATTTCTTAACGGGTATTTTATCTAGATTAAAGTCGTCATCTTTAAAATCGGAGGACTTGTTATCCCAGCCTTTCGTCATGATGCTGCTGAATGAGATGACGGCCTCATCCTTGTTAAGCATATCATCCCCAGTACCAGAGATGTCGGCAAAGCCTTTGATAGCAGTACACAATTTACTATATGAATCTTTAATCGCTTTGATGCGGCTCCCGACTTCTTCATTTACTTTTTTTATAGAATTCTCCAGTTTTGTGTAATCAGCCTCTGAGGTCTGCTCTTTACGGTAGGCCTCGTAAGGATATTCTGCAGAACCTTTTCCTGCCTCAACCTGTACGAAGGTGAACGATTTGATGGAGGTTGTGCCATCGATGGGGCGGGTGAATACCTCAATCAAAGTTCTGATCAGAGTCACATCATAGAACTTGCTCACAAGATGATCGACTGTAGTCCTGGTGAAATTATATGCAGCATCCATAACACTTCTGCCTGAAGCTTGTAAGAATCTTTCCCATTTTGAGCTATTACCATCGAGACCGGAATCGGTGAAATAGCGACTACTGATGTTCTTGCCTGAGGTGATGCTGACCTTATTGGCTGCTTCGATTTCCACATTCTTGCCTTTGATGGAGATGTCGCCGTTGGGCGCATTGATACTGATGCCCGTGAAAGCATTCAGGGAAATGTCGCCAAGAGATGACTTGATGAGTATGCTACGTGTGGTCGTGTTCATTTCAATCTTATAGAATCCGCAACGGTCTGAGATGGTTGTACCACCAACCAACGAACTAAATCCTTTATCGTCATATTCTGGCCACAGATCGTTAGGGATGAAACTGTTGAGACCACTGATGATAGGTAGCATGTTCGCGAAGAATTGGTGGCCGCCTGGATCATCGTTGAAAGTGATGCTATGTCCATTGTGTGATGTGATTGTGCGATCGGGAAGTGACCCCCAGATGCCGTTGCTCTTTGGGGAGAGCAGGGAACCGCATACGTAGGGACGCTCGACGTTACCATCGATAAAGTCGATCATAACCTCATCATCAGGTTCGGGCATGAACTTGATGCCGCCGCCATCGGTTGCAAAGGGCATTGAGATACGAATCCAAGGAGAGACATCATCGTCGTCTTTCTGCCAGGCAAACCTGACGCGCACACGACCGATCTTTTTAGGGTCGAGATTCTCAACGACGACAGCGGGCTGTGCCTTTGACTCGCGGATGGTGGTATCGGGGAGCATCGGCGGAATGGGGATACAGGTGGGATTTTTTAAGTCTTCACCTGTCTCGAAGAACGGGATGGCTAACACCTGCTGCTCTATGGCATATTTCTTCTTTTCTTCGTTATAGTAGAAGTTACCCTTGACATCGATGACAAGATAGTATTTGCTCTCAACCTTGATCTTGTCGCCGATCTTCAAGTCCTGAAGGTCGCCCTCGAAGTTGAGGATCAGGGCATTCTCTCCAACCAGTTTCTGCTGTTTTCGAACCGAATCGTAGAATATGGCATAGAGATTAGTAGCTTCACCGGCTTTGATGTTTGAGATGTTGTCGACGCCCGTGCCAAACTGGCGCAGTTCTTCACCATTCCAGTTCTCCTTATAGCTATCACCTTCCCAAGGATTGATGTTAACGTTCTTGTTGTTTTTGTTTTTGGTCCCCATGTTAATACCTGCTGCAGCCAGCTGGAATGCGGCAGAGAAGGCCATGTTGCTAATAATTTCACCCATAGAAGTAGCATTCAGGGCATCACAGATAACCCCAGCCGCATTTCTTCTGACATCGAACAGCTCATCCTTGTAACTGGTATAATTCTTCTCAATCTTGTCGAGGTAGTCATCATTAGCCAAAGGGTCGTTATAGGGATAATCTTGCTTATCCGCATCTTCCAGATATTTATAACCGAAGCTGCCACTGCTGAAGCTGCCTTCGTAAATGTCCTCGAAATGGTATTCTGAAGCCTTGTCTGAGAACTGGTATGTATCGGCCGTCTTATCGGTGATTTGCATTCCCAGATTGAGCTGGCCGTTCTCGTGATAGAGGAATTCACCACAGCGGTTGGCCGTGCGCTTGAGAAAGTCGTAGTAGCTCTCGTTATACTGTACGAGGTAGGGCTGCATGAATTCGTTCTTTGTGTTATCTTTGGAGGTGTCGGTGAAACTGATGATCTGGAGGTCATTGCTCACGGAATCCTTATTGGAACTGACAGAAACGGGCATCTTCTCCTTGAAGATATAGGTGCCAAGCTTTCTACCGGTATAGGCCTTTGAGTATTTGTCGAAAGTGAGCAGTTTGTCCTGACTGAAAATGTCCAGCTCGACGGTAATGGTAGTGGCGCCTGAGACTTTCTTAAAGAATGGCCTGAACTTGAAGACGTAATAGTTGGCGGCATAGGTAACCTTATTACTGTAGCTAAGTGAAACCTTCAATCGACCGTCGGTAGAATTCTCCACGAGTTCGCTTTTGATATCAGAACTTTTGGCTGTGGTCGATGTGATGGTGAAGGTGGCATGGATTTCGCCTGGGCGGTAGATGCCTTTGTCGAATGTGAGTTTTGTCAGCGTAACGTTGCCAAGTTTGGTGCTTGTAGTTGCTTGGTCCAGCTTATAGGTAACGTTGCCGATAGTGAGTTTGTAATCTGATGTTGACATAATCAGTTGGATTTATAAATTTCTAAAGTCCTGTTTCTGTCTCTGCCGTTATAGATGATGGAATTGATCAGCAGGCGTACGTGTACGAGCATCTGCTCGGCATCTTCGCCATCGGCTGAGGTATAGTCGTCTTCGACATCTACGACGAAGCCTTTTACGATCATGGCGTCTTCGTAGTCGGCCAGTCGATCGTATGCTCCAAAGGTGGCGTTGAAGATGAAGGTGAAAGTGGCTGGCTGGTTCTGATGCATTTGCTCGTAGTAGAGTTTCCCGTCTTCAGGAACCCCCAGGCGCACGGTGAAGTCGATGGTTGATGGGAGCGTCTTGCCGTAAGGGTAGCCGGCATCGTTGCGACTACGACTGCACTGGTAGGAAAACTGGGTTATCATAGCACAGTGCTCTCTTAATATTCTGACGTCATTCTCCAGCAGATTCTCTGGATAGATAACGGCTTTCAGGTGGTTGGATAATTTTTGTGGCATCGTGTCAAGTCTTTATTGGGTTTGTTGATTATACGGATTGTGGAATTCCACGTTGTCGATAGAGATGGTATCGGCAACAAAAGAGAGTCTGATCAGGCGTCGCATACGACTGCCCAACTTGTAGTCTTCTGCTATCGAGAAGCAGTAGGCCGATTCGAAGGAGAGCTCGCCGATGGCTGGTTGGTGAATTGCTTTGACTGAGGGTGTGAGATCGAAGATGACTCGCCCGTTCATGGGTTCACCGTTGATATACCAGTCGTAGAGCGTGAGGTCGTCCTTACCGGGCGCCACCACAGTAAGTTCTACGCGCTCACAACGGGCATCGGTATCGGGGTACGCCAAGTCATAATGGCGTGAAAAGTGACAACGGCAGTTTTCTACCAAAAACTCTTTGGGATAGGTCTTGGTGCTGTTGTCACCAAACTGTAAACGTGCTGTTAAAGCCATAAGATGTTGGATTAAGTTTTATATTTATTGATTTTATTTCCGGATGTAGTCGACGAAAGCATAGGGGTACTGATGTCGCTCGTCGGTGGAGTGGTCTTCGCGTGATGCTTCCTGCCACTCTGTATGATACTCGGGGAAGAAAGTGTCAGCTTCTGCTGGTGTGTCGTCAATCTCCGTGAGACAGAGGCGGTCGGCAACGGGGAGCGCCTGGCGATAGACGCTTGCACCGCCGATGATGTAGATGTCCTCGTCATGAGTGCAGTGCTGCAGAGCCTCTTCTAATGAGGGGTAGACATCACAGCCAGGAAACTTTTCACTTTTCACTTCTCTCTCTTCATTTCCGAAGCTCTTGCTGAGGACTATGTTCCTTCGATTGGGCAAAGCACCCTTCGGCAGTGAAAGAAAGGTGTTGCGGCCCATGATGATCGTATGTCCTGTGGTGAGCGCCTTAAAGCGCTTCAGGTCGTTGGGCAGCCAGTAGATCAGCTTGTTCTTATATCCGATGGCTCTGTCCTTCGCCACCGCTGCAATAATCGTTATCATATTATTATGTTTTCATCTGTCAACTGTAAACCGTCAACTGTAAACATTATAAACTAAACACTCACTTCCGCCTTGATGTGGGGGTGGGGATCGTAGCCTTCGAGTTGGAAGTCTTCGTATTTGAAGTCGAAGAGACTCTTCACATCGGGGTTGAGTATCATCCTGGGCAGGGGACGCGGCTCACGGGTGAGCTGTAGCTTGGCCTGCTCAATATGGTTCAGGTAGAGGTGAGTGTCGCCCGTGGTGTGAATGAAGTCGCCAGCCTTGTAGCCCGTCACCTGTGCCATCATCTGCAGCAACAGTGCATAAGAGGCGATGTTGAAGGGCACACCCAGGAAGGTGTCGGCTGAGCGCTGGTAGAGTTGCAGTGACAGACGGTCGCCTGCCACATAAAACTGGAAGATGGTGTGACAGGGTGGCAATGCCATCTCATTGACCTCGGCCACGTTCCAGGCAGAGACAATCATACGACGAGAGTTGGGATTGTTCTTCAACTGATCGAGCACATACTGAATCTGGTCGATAGTACCTCCTTGATAGTCAGGCCACGAGCGCCACTGGTGACCATAGACGGGGCCGAGTTCACCATTCTCATCAGCCCACTCGTTCCAGATGCGTACGCCATGCTCCTGCAGATACTTCACGTTGGTATCGCCTTTCAGGAACCACAGCAGTTCGTAGATGATACTCTTCAGGTGGAGCTTTTTCGTCGTGAGCAGCGGGAAACCGTCGTCGAGGTTATAGCGACTCTGTGTGCCGAAGATACTGATGGTGCCGGTACCTGTACGGTCGCCCTTTTCAGTACCTTCGGTAAGGATTCGGTTGAGGATGTCTAAATACTGTTTCATTGTATATCTATGATTTTAACTTCTTCTGCAGGAAGATGGGTTGTTTTGATGCGCCAGGCCTTAGGATAGAGGTTGTTGGCGCGATTGCCGATGTTCTTGGCTGGCCCAAGGACAACACCTTTATAAGTGATATTGACGATACCGCGTGGGGTGTCGGCAGGCAGTATTAAAGCCTCGCCACGCAGATATTTCAAGGCCTCGGGGTAGTCGATGTTTATTCGAGGAAGGAGGATCGAGGAAGGAGGAAGGAGATTACTTGGGTCTAGAACTTTGAGGCATCTTGTTTTCTCCAACTTTTCCTTCGTCAGAGTATCCTCATTCCTCGTTCCCCGTTTTCTAATCGCACAGATGAAGAGGCCTTCGCTGCGGGTGATACCTGGGATGAAACGATAAACGGGGGCGGTGAAACCCTCTAAAAGCGAACCCGTGATATTCCACGAAGGGTCGATGGGGATATCAAGCGCCTCGGCATCAAAGTTGTCGAGGATCCAGCGCACGTTCTCTTCGTTCTCTTTTAGATTAAATGTACACGTACTATATATGAGGAGTCCGCTAGGAGCAAGACACTCCCAGGCATCGGCTATAATCTCGCGCTGCAGTCGCCAGCACTTCTCCACATTCTGCTGACTCCACTCGCCGATAGTGGCAGGATCCTTGCGGAACATGCCTTCGCCAGAACAGGGCACGTCACACAGAATGAGGTCGAACGTGAGCTTGGCCTTGCGGAAATCACGCGGATAGTTGTTGGTCACAATGCTGTTGGGATAGCCCCACTTGGTGATGTTCTCCAACAGGATCTGTGCACGATTACTGATGGGCTCATTGCTCACCAGTGTGCAGTCGTCGGGCAATACGCTGAGCAGAGCGGTAGATTTTCCACCAGGAGCAGCACAGAGATCCAAAGCTCGCTTGGGAGTGGGGATATCGACACTCCTGATGATATGGGTGACGAACATCGATGCGGCCTCCTGTACGTAATAACAGCCGGCATGGAAGAGTGGATCGAAGGTGAACTGAGGGCGCCCGGCGAGATAATAGCCTTCTTCACACCAGGGGATTCTTTCTTGTGGAATGTGGAATGTGGAATGTGGAATGTGGCGTCTCGGGTTCAAGCGTATGCTGACGGGGGGCTCCTCATCGAAGGCTCCCATGAAACGGTTAAAGCGCTCGTCGCCCATTACCAGCCTCGTTTCACGTTTGAAATCCTCAGGTAATTGCATATTTCTGCGCAAAGTTATAAAAAATATGGGAAAAAATAACTAACTTTGCAACTAATTTATGATTTGTTACGTCAAATAGGCGTAGAAATCAAAATTTAGAAAGATATGAAACAGTATTTAATCGCAATCGCAATGATGCTCTCGCTCAGCTTGAATGCTGATGCAGTAGCACAGAACCACCGCCATACGCCTCGTACGGAGCAGGTGGATTCTACGAAAAACAATCCTGACGCAATCGAAGCCTTTTCTGACACGACAGCTAGCGACACGACGTATAGTGGCGGTTATGCTACTCGTAGAAGTGTCAATGTCACGCTGTCCGACGAGGATTTCCATGGCATGATGAATGAGGTGTTCAGCAATATCGGCAGGAATGAGATTATGGGAATTAGCATTGTTCTGGGTACACTTTTCATCCTGTTCGTGCTCTTCCCGATCATTATCATCATCGCTGTGGTCTATTTCATCAACAGGAATCGCAAGGAACGACTCAAACTGGCTCAGATGGCAATGGAAAAAGGACAGCCGATACCTGAGCAGCTCTTGAAAGAGGAAGCCCGTGAGAACAGTGATGACTATCAGAAAGGACTCCGACAGATGTTCACAGGCGTAGGCTTGGCTATCTTCCTCGGTATCGTCGCAGGTACTACAGGCTTTGGCATAGGCGCGCTCGTATTCTTCATCGGACTCGGCAAATGGTATATCGCGCGACAGGCGAGGAACACGGGATACGACTCTCAGGTGAATCAGACAATCAACAATAGTGACAACAACCATTTAAATAATACAGAGTTATGACAAAAAGATTGATGCGCTCTAATGACAGAGTATGGGCAGGGGTTTGCGGTGGTATCGCCGAGTATCTGGATTTCGACCCCGTTTTGGTAAGAATCGCTTATGCTTTTCTGACACTCTTTACAGCCTTCAGCGGACTGATCTTCTACTTCGTGCTGTGGATCGTCATGCCGGAGAAGAACTTGATTGATCAGAAGTGAGGAGTGAGAAGTGAGGAGTGATGGCAGATCTGAGTGATATCTCTCTCGTAACGCAGGTGGCGGTATTCCATAACAAGAAGGCTTTCGACCAGCTTGTTAGGAAGTATCAGTCACCTGTGCGTCGATTCTTCCTGAATCAGACGTTGGGAGACGAGCAGCTCAGCGATGATCTGGCACAAGAGACATTCATCAAGGCTTACGTGAACATCTCGAAGTTTCGTGCGATGTCGAGCTTCTCAACGTGGCTCATGCGTATTGCCTACAATGTGTTCTACGATGAGGTGCGTTCACGCCGCCCTACAGAGGATGTGGATACCTCGGTGGCTGTTGCTCGTCAGACGGCTTCTGCCAATGAAAACCTGAAGATGGATATCTACGCAGCCTTAGCGCTGCTGAAGCCTGATGAACGTATGTGTATCACCCTCCAACTCATCGACGGCTATCCCATCGACCAGATTGGTAAGATCACGGGAATAGCGGAAAATACGGTGAAGTCGCATCTGCGACGAGGTAAAGAGAAAATGGCAAACTATTTAAAGCAGAATGGCTATGACAGATAGAGACGATATGATGATAGAGAAATTCTTCAATCAGGCTGCCCAGCAGCAGATTGAAGATCATGGTTTCACAGAGCGGGTGATGCAGAGCCTGCCCGAGCGTAAACTGCTGACTGCACATCGCATGTCTCAGTTGTGGACATTGTTCTGTATCGTGGTAGCCTTGACGTTGTTCTACATGTTCGGCGGCTGGCATACGTTGCAGGGCTTGTTCGTAGGCGGTCTGCGTATGATGCTGGGGTGGCTTGAGGTGCTGATGGTAACGGCTCCGACAGCAGAGATTCCTGTTCCCATCAATCCGATGGCTCTTGCGCTGCTGGTGGCCTTTGTATTAATTTACCTTCCTTATCGAATAGGCCATAAGTTGTCCGCAGCACTCTGAACTCTGTGCGCCTGTTGAGTTGGTGACACTGTTCCTGCTGTTCCTCAGGGAGTGTGGTGATAAAAGCTTCTGATAGCACATCGCCCTCCTTGAGGAACGGATATTTTTCTGCCACCTTACGTTTGATCTTCTTCGGCATGCCCTCGCCGTATCCCTTTGGCGTCAAGCGGTCGGCGGCAATACCGTGATCAATCAGATATCTGACCACGCTCTCTGCGCGCTGTTGCGACAGGCGCTCGTTATACTGATCCGAACCACGACTGTCGGTATGGGCTGAGAGTTCGATCGTGATATTGGGATTCTCGTTCAGCAGCCCCACCAGTTCGTCGAGGGCTGTAGCAGATTCTGGTCGCAGCGTGGCTTTGTTGAAGTCGTAGAAGATATTCTCGATGAGTACAGGTGCAGAGATATTCGCCAGTGGGAACTGCAGGGTGTATTCCTCTGATTTCGAGGCAGGCTCTACGCGCAGTTCCTCTTGATGGTTCAGAAATCCCTTGCAGGTACCAAGGAACACGTAGTCCACACCGGGCTTGATCTCCTGTGTGAATGAGCCGTCGCCACGAACGCTGAGCTTCTGGTTCGTACCGTCGTTGCCCACCATATAAACTTGTGCCGCTGTGAGTTCATAGCCGTCCTGCTCGTAAACCCAGCCCTTGACGGTCTGTATGATCTCTGGATTATAGAAGCTGTAGATGTGGTCGTTGCCTCGATTGTCGCCGCGACTCGAACAGAAGTAACCCTGATTCTTCTTGCCTTCGAAGGTCATTCCGAAGTCGTCGCCCTGCGAGTTGATGGGAAATCCGAGATGCTCCAGTTGCCTGTTTTTGTAGATGAAGATATCCAGTCCTCCCATGCCCGGGTGACCGTTGCTTGAGAAGTAAAGGTCACCATTGGGACGGAACGTGGGGAACATCTCGTCGCCAGCGGTATTGACGGGTTCGCCCAGATTCTCTACAGCACCAGGCTCTCCATGACTCAGCAGGCGGCAGCGCCAGATGTCGAGCCCTCCCATACCTCCTGGCATATCGCTCACGAAGTAGAGCCATTCACCGTCAGGACTGACGGCGGGATGGGCATAGCTGTAGAGCGTGTCTTTCGAGATAGTGAGTTCCCTGGGCTTTCCCCAGGCAGCATCCGATCGGTAGGATACGGCGATGGTCGCATAGCGCGGATAGTTGGCGTCAGTCTTACACAGTGTCAGATACATCGTCTTCCCATCGGGCTCGAAACAGCAGGCACCTTCGTCGAAGCTACTGTTCAGTTCCGAGTCGATACTCTGGGGCTTGCCCCATTTCCCCTTGTCGTCTTTCTGCGACATGAAGATGTCGGCAGCCTTTGCACCCGTGATACCACTATATTCATCGCCCTGTGCCTGATTGCGTGTGGAGGTGAAGTAGAGTTGGTTGTACTCGTCGCCTCCCAACATGGGTGAATAGTCATCTCGTCGTGAATTGAAGATGTCCATCCGCTTCACGGTGTAGGCCGATCCTTCTTTCCGCCATTGGTTTGCCATCCGAGCCGATTTCAGTCCGTTCTCTGCCAGCTTCCAGTGCTCATCGTTCATAGGCAGTGAGTCGGTAGCCATCTTGAAGTGTTTCTCGGCTTCCTTGTAGTTGCCGTTTCTCATGTGTAGCTGTCCCAGATAGAATTGGGTCAGCGAGTCGGCCTGCTTATAGCGCACGGCGTTGCTATAGGCGGCGATGGCCTTGTTGGTCATATTGATGCGCCGATAGCATTCTGCGAGTTTCAAGGCGCGCTCACCACGCGTCTTCCGTTCTTTCGAAGGTGTCTGGGTGTAGGCCTTGCGATATTGCTCTGCAGCGTCATAGTATTCTCCGACGGCAAAGAACTTGTCGCCTTTCTTCATAGCCTGATCTGCTCCGCAGCTGACGAGCAGCAGGGCGCAGACGATGGTGAACGCTATGATGGATATTTTTCGCATACCATTATTAATAACGATATGGCGCACTGTTTTATTGTTTCTTGGGCGATTTTAGCTTCTTCAGTTCGGCGTCGCTCAATACGGTCACACGACGGTTGCTGGGGTCGGCCATCACTTCGTGTACGATGTCGGCCACCTGCTGTTTCAGTTCGTCGATGAATTGCTTGGGGTCGTATTTCTGATGCTCGATGTCGCGCAGTTTCTTCTCCCAGATACCTGTCAGCTCACAGCTTTTCAGCAGCTCCTCGCGGATGAGGTCGATCAGCTCGATACCTGTAGGCGTGGCGATAAGCCGCTTGCGGTCGCGCTTGATATAGTGACGCTTGAAGAGGGTCTCAATGATGCCTGCACGCGATGATGGACGTCCGATGCCGTTCTCCTTCATAGCAGCCCGCAGTGTCTCATCCTCCACGAATTTACCGGCTGTCTCCATCGCCCTCAGCAACGAGGCCTCATTATAATAAGGTGGGGGAGTGGTCCATTTCTCTGTGAGTGTCGGCTTGTGGTCGCCCGATTCACCCTTCACGAAGGTAGGCAGCTGTACCTCCCCCCCTGCCTTCTCAGAAACCTCAGTCCCAGCACTCTCCGAAGGCGAGGGAGCCTCTGTCTCTGCTTGATCTTCTTCTTTCTCTTTCCCATAGACCACGCGCCATCCTGGATCGAGGATCTCTTTGCCCGTCACCTTGAATTCGATTTTAGGATCTCCTAAATCCTCCTTAGGTTCGCCTATGACTTCTCCAAGCACAGTCGTCGTCGAGAACTTGCAGTCGGGCAGGAACACGGCGATGAATCTGCGTGCCACGAGGTCGAACACTTTCCGTTCGGCATCGCTCAGATTCTGTGGGATGACGCCCGTGGGGATGATGGCATGGTGGTCGGTCACTTTCGAGGTGTCGAAGACGCGCTTCGATTTCTTCAGTGGCTTGCCACCGATAGGCTTGATCAGCTCTGCATAGGGTGCAATGCCTGCGAATTTCGTCTGATAGAGCCCGTTGAGCGTCTGTCCGCATTTGGGATAGATGTCGTCCGATAGGTATTGGGTGTCCACACGTGGATAGGTGGTGTATTTCTTCTCATAGAGACTTTGGATCAGGTTCAGTGTCATCTCTGCAGAAAAGGCGAACTTACGGTTGCAGTCCACTTGCAGCGAGGTGAGGTCGTAGAGCTGTGGTGGTTGCTCCTTGCCCTCCTTCTTCTCCACTTTCGTCACTGTGAAGGGTTTGCCCTCGATGGTAGCGAAGGCTTTCTCGCCCTCTTCCTTCGAGGTGAATTTTCCTTTGGTGGCCGTAAAGGTTGTGTCGCGATAGACGGTAGCCAATACCCAGTAAGGCTCGGGCTTGAAGTTCTCGATCTCCTTCTGACGGTTCACGATCAGTGCGAGGGTAGGGGTCTGCACGCGTCCGATCGAGAGCACCTGCCTGTTCTGGCCGTATTTCAGTGTGTAGAGGCGTGTGGCATTCATACCCAGCAGCCAGTCGCCGATAGCGCGCGAGAGTCCTGCGAGGTATAGCGGCTGATAGTCGGCTTGATCCTTCAGGTTCGCAAACCCCTCACGGATGGCCTCGTCAGTCATCGATGAGATCCAGAGGCGCTTTACGGGACATGTGGCCTGTGCTTTCTGCATCACCCATCGCTGGATGAGCTCACCCTCCTGCCCAGCGTCACCACAGTTCACGATACCGTCGGCTGCCTGCATCAGGCGTTCGATGGTGGCAAACTGCTTCTTGATGCCACTGTCCTCGATCAGCTTGATGCCGAATCGCTGAGGCACCATTGGCAGTTGTGTCAGTGCCCATGGCTTCCAGGCCTGGGTGTAGTCGCCAGGCTCCTTGAGTGTACACAAGTGGCCGAATGTCCAGGTCACCTGATAACCATTTCCTTCCATATACCCGTCGTGTGAACTTGTCGCCCCGATAATCCGTGCGATATCCCTCGCCACACTGGGTTTCTCTGCTATACATACTATCATACGGCCTGCAAAGGTACGAATAAGTGAGTGATTTTCCAAATTTATTTGGGAAAATCCGAACGCGCCTACCTTCTAACTCTCGTTTCATTTGTCGCGTGTACTTATTTATTTTATCCACGAGAATGTGTTAAATATCATATTTGCAGCATAAAAATCCAGATATTCTCTTGGAGGGAAACGGATTTTATGCTTATATTTGCACTCGAAAAATCAAAAAGAAAGCATGACAATCAAGTAACATTTATCACAAAACTCAGTATCATTTAGTATGCACTGGCTGTAAAAGGCCAGCGGGATCGTACGCTCTTTGACTTATTGGCACACAACAACGTTTTGTGATAGAGATTTCGAGTAATTCTCTGTGAACCTTACTGGACAATGGCCCTGCGGCTGTTGCCCAAATACCTCTCGCGCCTTTTTACCGAAAGGCCTACATCAACTATTTTAGACGTTTTAGAAACCTTATTTATTCTTATGCAGAAAGATCAGAAGCATCAGACAGACGAAGAATTTGAGTTATTACTGAAACAGTTCATTGACGACGCACTCGACAGTGACGATGAACCAACGCCAGTTGAGCCCGAACTTCCTTTCCCCAAGGAGATAAACGACAAGGTGGCTGAGGGCATGATGACTTTAAACCATGAAGATCACAACTACCTCGACGATGTGGCATCCATTGAAGTGGATGTGTTGCCCGGCTGCAAAGATGGATGGTATGACGAGGGATCCATAGCCGTTACTCTAAGGGCGAAACGTGGTGTGAACTTGAAAAGACACCACTTCACCTGCTTTATTTATACCGACACTTACTACCCGATGTGCGTAAGTGTGAAAAACGAGAAAAGGGGCTGCATGCACAAGTTCACCGACATGATCCCCTGCCAGAAAATCTGGCTCCCTGGAAAGTATATCTTATTCGTTCACGATGAACTCGACGACACGTTGCAACGAATAGATTTCTCACTCGATGACCGTCTAAACGTTTCAAGTGGAGAACCCGAGCTATGCCTATACTCTGGTGTTGAGCATACGATGACCTCCTGCCTTCAGACCTCCGATTCTGGCTGGAGCTATTTGGCAGGACAACCAGGCATGGCTCAGTTCCGTCGGAGAGTGATGAACGTGCGACACCTGCTCCTTTTCAATGAGTTCAGGAAGGATGTAGGACAGAAAGCGCTCTCTACGAATGAGAATTATCTCATCTGCACACGCAACAACGACCTGACGCCTGAGGTCGTGAGAGCCTTCCAAAGCCTGGTAGCCTTCGACTATGGTTTCAGCCACGTCGATTGCACCACGCTCTTCGACCTCTCTCGATCCAATCCCTTCGAGCCTCTGACAGAACAGTTGAGCGAGGCTAGCAGGAAAGTACTCTGTCTGACTCATCTCAACGAGTTGGCAACCTCCAATGGGAAGCTCTGCATGAGGAAGATCCTGGATCGGATACGTGAGTCCAACGGCAGTACCCTCCTCTGGCTCTGTGGCACACGTCAGGAAATCGACGAACTCTTGAACCTGTTTCCCTCGCTCCGACAGTTTTTCACTACCAACAGTTATGTCGAACAGGAACCCTACACCGCCTTTGAACTGGTGCAGGCCTTCTTCGACGAATTGAGGAAAGAGAACTTAGAGTCCGACATGGTGGTGAGAAACAAACTCTCGCAGACCATTCTCCAAGGGTGGGAACAGGGGGCGCTGACCAACTGGACTCTCAGCAACATCCGCCGATTCATTGCCGACGAGATCATGCCCCGCTATCTTGAGCGCGCAATGCCTCTGATGGAAAACTACGAGACCACCTTGCTTAGTGAGGGTGATATCCCCTTCGATAAACTGACTGCCACAGGCTCGGCTTTTGAGGAAAGCATGCGCGAACTCAATGCCATGATCGGACTCGACAGCGTGAAGCAAGGGATTATGACGATGGCCAATCAGACGCGCCTCTCGCTGGAGCGTCGCCGTCGTGGTCTCAAGGTAAATGGGAACCTGGTGTTCCACTCTATCTTCACGGGCAACCCTGGAACTGGAAAGACCACGGTCGCCCGTCAACTCGGCAAACTCTACCATGCCCTTGGGCTCCTCTCCAAAGGTGAGGTGATTGCCGTAGACCGTACCCGACTGGTAGGCCAGTACATCGGTCAGACCGAAGAGAACATGAAGGTGATTCTCGAGGAGGCCAAGGGCAATGTGCTCTTCGTCGATGAGGCCTATACGCTCTACACGGGTACTGACGACAACAAGGATTTCGGACGCCGCGTACTTGACTCACTGCTCACCGTACTCACGCAGCCCAATCCCGATATGCTCATCGTCTTTGCGGGCTATCCCAAGGAGATGGATGCCATGCTCGCCATCAACCCAGGACTCTCTGGGCGTTTCCCGTTCCGTTATCAGTTCGAGGACTACTCGGCAGAGCAACTGATGGAGATTGCCCGAAAGCTGTTCGAGCGTGAGGAGTACAACCTCTCCGACGAGGCAGATGCAGAAATGCAGAAAGCCATCGGACTAACTCTGGGACAGAAGATGCCCAACTTCGGCAATGCCCGATGGATAGATCAGTTCGTTCATAATGGGGTCATCCCCGCTATGGCCGACCGTATCTTCTCCACGCGCTGTACCGACTACCAGCGCATCGAAGCCTCCGACATCACGAAGGCCTTCGAGAAATACAATCCTAAAGCCATCGGACTGAAGTCCCGCCGCCACGTCGTGACGGGCTTCACCGCCTGACGGCGATGAAATTTCAAACACATTACTAACACACATTTTTATATGATGCACACAGAAATATTTCAAAAAGACAATAAATCAGTCATTGAGTATCTCCGCAAACTGGGGAGAAACCAAAATGTATATTCATCTCATCGTCAGGGCATAGGCCCGTTGTTCTCTGACATGGAGGGCTATTTCTACGCTACGGAAGAGGAAATCATCCTCGTACTCATTGACTCAGGCACGAACACACGCTTCGAAAACAAAGACGAAATGGTGTGGGATCTCGCTGTTACCTGTGAGTTGTACCGCCATCGTCTGCAACGTCTCAGCAAGCATGCACCCTTTGTCTATGCAGTCCTGCTGACTTCCGACAATATCATCGAACGGGAAGTCATGCAAGAGGCATGGAATGCCCTTGACATCGCTGTCATCGACAGGGTTGAGGGACTTGACCATCTCTCCCTTCCAGTCAACACCGACGAGTCGCTGCCAATGGCTTTCCCCATGGACTTCCTCTATCAGGCAGAGTTCACCGAAGGCGACTATGCATGTGCAGAATACAGCCTTATCTCTCTCATCGATCCCGACATCACCGACGATGAACGGAATGAAGAAATGGATTATCTACTTAAAGAATTTGGATTAGGCAAATGAAAAAGAAAGCATTTAAGCCATTACTCCCTGAAATGAAACAAGAGTTCCTTGAAAAACTAGCCTTACATCAGCACTTCCTCCAGCAGGAACGCGATGTAGAGCGCGACTGGAACCAGGTTACCTCTGTATGTCTTACTCTGCGGTTTCCCAAAAAGGATTCTGCAGTTGGTAAGGCGCAGATTGATATAGTTGGCAGGGAGAAATCCTTCTTCAAGTTGGATCGCTTCAACGCCTCACTCCATGCAGCTGATTCTACCCTGATGGCCGACACGAAGACAGCCCAACTCTCTTATGGCGGATGCTCAGGTCCATGTATAGAGTTTCCTTTCTGGTATATCGAAGACTGGACTCCTGGCATTTACGACCTGATCATCCACGATGATGACGACGACTCGATGCTGGTCATCGAATTCTACCTTGGCGACGACAACTATCCTGCTCGCAGCTACGTTTGGCGTGACAACGAAACCGAAGAAGTCGATGTCCGCTTCCACCTCTACACCCACGGCGAAATCGCCGGCTGGCCCGATAAGCTCTAAAAAGATTAAAGTATGAAACATCACTATATCAAGATCCTTCCCAAATATGAAGAAAGCTACGAATATGATTGGTAATGATAATCATAGTCTCGAGACAGCTCGAGGCTACATTAAGATTGCTAAAGACCATGCCAAATTCAAGAAAACCGAAGGCTATATCGAAGACAATTTCTCTCTCCTCCAAGTAGCCAATCTCGAAGCATCTTTAGACATCTGTAACAGAGGCCCCGCAGATTACTACTATGAAAAGGCATATGACCTCCTGTCTGAAACATTAGGTAAGGACCATCCCGAAACCCGTGCGCTAGTTAAGGATATCATTACCTATCATGTCGATATAGCGAAGCGTATGCTGGCCGAGCGCTATGTGCTTACAGGCTGTTTTCTGGCAGCATTGATGTATCCATTGATGTACAAGTTCTTTGATACCGACCATGAGAGAGCCATAGCCTACGCCCTCTGCTTCATCTGCCTCATCGCTTTCTGGCTCCTTGAACAATCCTTTGTGTGTCTCATGGAGAAACATCATTATAGCAGAATCTACAAATCCAGAATATGTTAAGGCTATTTGTGAACTTTAATTCCAATACCGGTTTGAATGATCTGATAGCAGAGAACACTCTTTCACAAGATCAGTACCAGCTCACTGTAGGAGCAAGGGGGCAACTGTAGCTTATGAGAATTATAATTCGCGTGTCATCGAGTTGAAGCCTAGCCACAAAGTGGGCTTCACCGCCTGACGGTGATTTTTAAAGAAAAAAAACAAAATTCTTTGGTGATTCCAGAATATTTGATTATTTTTGTAGCGTCTTAAACAAATATTATTCCTATGCGTATCAATCTTTTATTTATCTTGGCATTTTTCACTACTGTCATTTCTTCATGTAAGCATGAGCAAGTACCAGACCTCAGTTTCGTTGAGGTTATCTATTGTACGCCTGATAATCCTGCAAATTGCCTTCCGTTGGAAATTACAAATACATCCGAAGGATTAAGAGCCAAATACATTGGGGCATCTTCTGATCAAGTGCTGACACTAAAGCCGCGTTACGAAGTTGACAAGACGGGTGATAGTACTATTGTCCTTGATGAGTATTTGGATGGAGAAAACAATGACAAATATATATTTAAGGATAATCAAACAGATATTTATGATAAGGTCTATAGAGCTATCAAATACATTAATGGCAAAGATACTATATCATTTTGTGGAAGCATGATCAGTAAAGGAGATGTTTTTATAGATATTAGAGATTTCTCTGGATCTATCAACAAGATTATTAACCATGATGACAATGATCCCGATGGTCATGGGTCAGAAAGGAGAGATCTTAATCTTCTGCATCTCTTACATTCAAATCCAATGACTTTTACGGAATCATTTGAGGGTATTGAGGATATTAGTGCTATTACGTCAAAAGACGGAATGTTTAGGGCATATTTTGTTAATTGTTGGTCAGGAGGAAACGGTGCATCTGCTTCTTATCGCATGATTCCTATCCAATACAAAACAGATTATGGTATTCTAACGTTGAATGATATCTCAAGAATGCTTTACAACCAGTTAAAAGAATTCAATGGTGCTAATTTCCCTATAGAAACCAGTTTAGATATTTTGCAGGCTACACTAAAAGGGAAGACATATTATATGATTGAAGTCGCATATTATGATCCCCAACCAGCACCTTTTGTTTACGGACGTGACGATTATTACAAAACTAATGCTTTAACCCTGTTTGCATATAGTATTGAAAACAAGAAACTCACTCCTGCCAAAATCTTTGGAGGAAAATCCATGATTGAGTTAGTGAATATGGATGGCGATGAAAATATTCATTTCAAGTATGATGATAAGACGAAAGAGTTACAAGTTCCAATAGTCAACCCCAAAAATCACGCCTTTACAGGTAAGCATAAAATAATGAAGATTTAATCATATGCAATAAGTACCATCGTATTTTTACGATGGTACTTATAAATGAAGGAGAGATTTTATATTAATACTTGTCGTTTACAAATATCTCAAAAAACGTTTTTCCTTCCATATCAATAATTTCAAATCTTCCTTCTCTCTTCCCGTCTTTGAAATTTCCCTTAAAATGTACTCCTCGATCGTTTTTTAATATACCTTCTCCGTTTGGAATCATAAGAGCATTAACTAAACCAGAATAATGCCAACCGTCATGGATTCCGTCATTGAGAATTATATCATCAACCATCAGTGTTCTCTGTGAAAGTATTGTTGTATATAGATTATCTATATCCCAATCTAAATAGTCATTTGTTTTTTTCTGTGGTATTTCAAAACTGCATTCTTCTAAAAGAGTTTTAAGATGTTCATCAACTCCATTAACCTTGAGGCTTACTCTTTTTCCAAGAGGAAATGGTAGCCGATCCGAGTTTTTTTTGAGTCTATAACACGATTGTCCGTCTATCAGAAGCTCGATATCCAAATGACTATTGACAATTGATACATGAATTCGATTATCAATTGGTATTACTTTACCTTCTCCAAATGGTTGGTTGTCTTTAAAGTACCCGCTAAAAGAATGATCATCAAAATACATAGTACCATATTTATACCACAAGCTTTTCCCTCCATCTTTTAGGGCAACGGCAGAAAAAGATCCTTCGTAAACAAGTCTATCTCCTTTATAGTATTTTCCTTCTGATATAAGCCAACCATCAAATGTGCCTACATATCGTTTATCTTTTTCACTATCATACAATATTCCTTGATTGGGGATAATCTCGTTATTTACGACTTTGACAGTTCCCGTGTAAACGCAGCTATCATCTTGATATTTAATTTCAAAGGTTCCTTCTTCATCAGGTTTGCCATTATGGAATATACCTGTAAACTCTCTACCGAATTGGATAAAGGTTCCCACTCCATCGGGAATACCGTCGTTATTTAAGCTTCCGTGATATCTGCCATTATTGTAGAATATCTCCTTAACATCGCCACTAATATGGGTAATCAACTCTACCACATCACGTTTAGTACGTTTGTTGATAGGATTATGATCATTAGAATCATATATGAGTTTATCTTCGCAATTCAACTTAACAGGCAAATCATTCAAATCGCTGTTTTTATAATTGATCTTTTTGCTTCTAATATCCTCCAATTTCTCCACAATATGTTCCATGTCTGTAATATAGAACCAACTTTTAGCCTTCTGAGGAATCTGTGAATCATCAATCTCAACGTGTTGATTAAAAACAACGACACCAGCAGTATGACCTAATTCTACATATGGTTTAGCAAACCAGGAATTAAATACATCTATCAGACTAAACTTATTGCTTCTAGTTTGGACGAAAGGATTTTCTCCTGAACCACCTTTAATTATAGTACCATCTGCAAGTTTCCAATCACCATTCTCGCAAGCCTTCACTCGGCCACCATAGTTCTTAAATTCCAAAATGATGATAGAGTTGTGTTTAATAAATAATGCATCTAATGGTACACTGTCAAAACTTATATTCGCAAAAAGCAAATACTGATTTTCTTCCTTATCAAAACGCTTCTTAAGCATCTCGCAAAGGATTCTAAACTGCTCATTTTCATGAGTGTGTTCGTAATCTTGGATTTTGTAGATTTTTAAACTCATATAACATTTCTATATTAGGGATCGTCGTTAAATATTCAGTTTCTAGAAATATAAATAATCAGTGATAGCAAAAATGCAGCAGAAAGAAGAATAGTTATCACCAATAATACATATAATATTTTTACATACGTAGATGTGGATGTTTTATATATGAAAAGAGCATGTTGTACCCATGCTCCTGATACTATAGATAAGACAATAACTATAGCAGGAAGAAAAATCACACCAGCCAAACCTGCAACAACATCATATTTGATTTCAACATTTGAATAAGAACAGATTGTAGCTATTATTGAAAAAAAATACAATAGGCCAAACCAAGCAAAAAGCCAATAAATTTTCTTTTTGCAATTAGAAACAAGTTCATTTAAGTTGCTAATTTGCCTTTTTTGTTTTCCTATTTCATCTGTTTTATTTTTATTCATTTGTCTATACAATTGCCCATCATGTACTAATTCTTCTATTTTATTTTTATTCCTTTTTCTATACAATTGCCCATCATGTACCAATTCTTCTATTTTATTTTTATATCCGATAATCTGCTTTCTTAAACCTTGTATTTCATTTCTCAATTTATCCACTTCTGTTTCTAGTGT
>JAEEGH010002666.1_pt1 | contig 47910 bp, 50 predicted proteins | sample 9134181 | NCBI WGS metagenome assembly JAEEGH01 (sample SAMN16246544, study PRJNA631951) | gut metagenome | biome: gut microbiome; feature: rumen; material: DP-attached | host: Bos | place: Iran: Karaj | collected 2018-10
ACATAGCAAATATAAGAACTATGTTTTGAATGAATATAAGCGCTAAAGCTTTTTTATTTTCTTTTGCATCTGTTCCAAGTGCAACAGATAGACACATATATATTGGAATCAAATATCTGTATGAAATCTGGATTCTCTCGCTTCCCTCAACAGGAGTAAATCTAACGAGACAACCGATAAATACAGCTACAAGGCAAAGTAACAATCCAAGCCCTAGAATCACATACTGCCATGGCTTGATTCTCTTGCCCTTGTTAATTACGATTCCCACAATCAGGCAAATTAGAAGTAAAACTGTGCATGCAACTGGAACTGTTGCATTAAGTCTAACATGTCCGATTTCTGCACCGATAACATGCTTAATGTTGTACCAGAAATCTACCTTAATACCATTCCATGCAAATTTAAGAGTCTCAGGAATATGGTCCTTGAAATAATACCAAGTATAGGACTGCATCTCGCCATCCTGCTCTATTGAACCATCCCATTTCCAGAATATTTGGCTGTAAACTGCCCAATAGTATTTAGTAACAAGCTTTTTACCTACTACTATTATTCCTGCAAGTACCACTGCAAGAATACCATACTCATACCACTTTTTACTGAGTCCTACATCCTTCCACCATTTCTTAATTGGAATCATGAAGAACCAAACTCCAAACAGTGCATAAACAGTCTTGTTTGGAATGAGCATAGCCATACATATTGCAATTATTATAATATCCCACGCATGAAGCTTTACATGGTCCTGACTATAGTAGAGACACATAGTAAGTAGCAACAGCGAGAATAAAATACTCATATTGTCATAAGAATATGATGAACAAAGCTGAAGTATTGTAGGGAACAAAGCAAATGATACTATCTGCAACTTACCAACTGGAATAATCTTAAGACAGAACCATCCCATGAAAATAAGTAAGAGAGAATTCATCATTCGTCCCATAAAAATAGTTCCAGCAAATCCAAAACCGAGCAATCTAGCAAGGGCCATTCCCGCACCAGATACAAGATAACGTCTTGCTCTAGCAGGATACTCATAACACTTCACCAATTGCTTGGCCTCTTCTGGGCAATGGAACCAATTTCCATCTGCAAGCACCTGGTACTGATAAGGGAATGTGATATCCACTGTAGGAAGTAAGATATAATCCTCAGCTCTCATCTCAAAATATGTAGTACCCTGTATCCATCTGCCCCACTCTTCCTGACGCTCAGTCTCGAAGTCGTGGTCTTTCATACCAAGTAAAATGTTTGAGCAGTGATAAGCACCATAATAATGAGACACCTCATCTACACCAGAAATAGGTGGCATAACAAGCTGCATGCTGATGCTCCAACCCAGTGCCAATACCACAAACACTCTTGGATAGCTCCACTTTTTATCTAGCAACAAAAATCTAAGTAAATAAACAGTTGTTGCAATCATTATCAATAAGATAAAGAGAAAATATCCATTATAAAATTTAGATTTTGATGTGTTAAAACAATTTAAAATAAAGAATACTGTAGCAAAAATTGTACCTACTGCTGCTAAAAGAACCGCACCAAGTCTAAATGCCTTATCCTTTGTCATTGGACAAAAAAAGCTTTTGATTTTTTCCAAAACAAGTCCTCTCTATCTGTTATTTGCTAATCCCTCTAAGACGGTTTTCCATCTTGCCAAGCTCATCAAGCTGGCCCATGTCCATCCAAGTATTTTCGTTGATTGGGTATACTCCAACCTTTTTACCATCATCCTTTAGTCGATTGATAATATCTGGGAATCCGATAAATTCACCATCTTTAATATAATCAATTACTTCAGGCTCAACTATATAGATACCTGTGTTTGTAAAGAAACTAAACTCAGGCTTTTCTTTCATGTCAGTAATATTTCCATGCTCGCCAAATTCCACTACGCCATAAGCCACCTGGAAATTGCGAAGAGAGCAGACCATTGTAATCACATTGCCCTCAGCCTTATGGTGAGCATAAATTTTAGAATAATCCTCTTCAATTAAAATGTCGCAATTTGTAAGGATAAATGTCTCATTAACCTTGCCTCTAAGAAGGGAAAGTCCACCACCTGTACCAAGTGGAGTATCCTCATCTACATATTCGATAGTATAAGGCTTATCAACCTCACCAAAATATGACTTAATCATATTTTTCTTATGGTTAACGACCAAAATCATTCTATTTATTCCGTACTCAGAAAAGCTATCCATTATAAGCTCAGCGATTGGCTTTTCTCCAACTGGAATAAGAGGCTTTGGAAGAATACGTGTATACGGATAAAGGCGAGTTCCCTTGCCACCTGCCATCATAACAACTGGGCAGCTCAACTCGCTCTGCTTCTTATAATGATTTTCACTCCAGAAAACAGTATCAATAACAACCCCATTTTCATCCACAATAGGAAGGCCCTGAATATTATGACGACGAAGGAAATCATATGCATCATCTCTCTCGTCCTCTTTCAGGCTACGAGGCTTATAGTTTGCTATTTTCTTTACAGAATCATTCAAATCACCGCCAGATAAAATAAAGCGGCGGACGTCACCCTCTGAAACTGCAGCAAGGAGCTTTTTGTCTTCATCAATGATGAAGGCTGTCTTCCTGCCACTGGCATCAAAAGTCCTCATGGCATCTAAAATTGAATCATCCTCTTTAATAAAAACATTTTCCATAAAATAATTTACTCCGCATATCCTGAGAATTCCTATCCATAAGAGTAACGCTGACACGCTTGCGCTCTTGTCGCGCTTTTTTTTGTAAGCTACGCTTACTAGACCACACAATTATGTTTGCTTAAGCAATCATAATTGTGGATCATTTCTTACGTTACATAAGATGCTTCCTTCGGAACCATCTAAGTAACGAGTGCGCTTTAAGGTCAGCTTATACTATTATGGATACTCATTCTAGATATGCTCATCTAAGTTTTTGTGAATATAACTAATTTTAATCCCACTCGTCCACCACGTTAGGACATGAAGTTGCGGATTACGCTGATTACGCGGTCTACGCCTTCTGATGTAAGGTTAGTAGAGCAAGGAACATTTACCACTCTCTTCCAGTACCATGGTGCCTTTACGAGGTCGTATGTGCGAGCGCCCTCGTATGGAAGCTGGTCTGAAATAAGACCCCAAATAGGACGTGACTGGATATGGTTTTCCTTAAGCTCCTCAATAAGAGCATCACGGCCTGTCTCATCATTCTCAAATACTACTGAGTAGAACCAGTAATTGCTACGTGTACCAGGTCTGAAATCCTGAACATGAAGTCCATCAATCTTATCAATAGCTTCCTTGTACTGGTTATAATTTGCAGTCTTTGTCTTAATGAAATCCTCAAGCTGTTCAAGCTGAGCAAGTCCAAGTGCCGCCTGAAGATTAGTCATTCTATAGTTAAATCCAATCTCATCATGGATGAAATTAGCCTGATCTGCCTTAGCCTGTGTAGTAAGGTGCTTTGCATGAGCAAGCTCCTCAGGATTCTTGGCAACAATCATACCGCCACCACCAGTGGTGATAATCTTATTACCATTGAATGAGTAGCAACCGAAATCGCCAAATGTACCAGCGAATCTACCTGCAAACTTACCCTCTGTATAGTAAGTTCCAAGTGCCTCTGTTGCATCCTCAACAACTCTGATATTGTACTTCTCAGCGATTGGAAGAATAGCTTCCATATCAGCCATGTTACCAAATACATGAACAACTACCATTGCCTTAACGTGGCGGCCAGTTGCTCTATCTATAAGCTTGCCATCTGTAAAGTCACATTCTTCTTCGCAGAACTTCTTAAGCTTAACTGGGTCCATGCAAAGGCTATCGTCGCAATCCATGAAAATAGGCTCAGCGCCAATATACTTTGTAGGATTAACTGCTGCAATAAATGTAAGAGTAGGAACGATTACTGCATCCTCTCTTGTAACACCACAAAGCATCAAACTAATATGAAGGGCTGATGTACCATTCTGTGTACTAACTGCAGCTGGCACATGTACATACTCAGCTAACTTCTTCTCAAAATCACTAACATAAGGACCAGCAGTAGAAACCCACTCAGTCTCTACAGCATCTGTAACATACTTAAGCTCATTTCCCTTTAAATTTGGCACTGAAAGTGCAATAAATTCATCTGACATCTCTAATACCTCTAGTCCGTGCTCTGCTATCCATCATAAATATACCACGACACGCTTGCGCTCTTATTCGCTCGTTGCGTTACTAAGATGCTGCTAAAGCACCATCAAGTAACGACGGCTCATCAAGGTCTTTGGTATTATTTATGCTGCCTAGCCGGCACTCATCTAATATTTCTACTTTATATCATTAAATAGAACACTATTTGCTTTTCTTAGCACCATACGATTTTATTAAATATTGTAGATATCCACTTTATATTTATCTAAGTTACCACGTAAGAATTCGATTGTCTCAGCGAGACCCTGCTCGAATGTGTAGCGAGGCTTCCAGTCTGTGAGCTCAAGAATCTTTTGATTTGAGCCAAGGAGACGGTTTACCTCAGACTTCTCTGGGCGAAGTCTATCTTCGTCGCAGATGATACGTGCATTTGGATTAATCTGACGGATAAGCTCCTCAGCAAGCTGTCCGATTGAAATCTCCTTCTGAGTTGCGATATTGATTTCCTGACCAATTGTCTTGTCGCTTTCGTACATAGCGATGAAGCCTGCAGCTGTATCCTTTACGTAGTTGAAATCACGTGTTGGTGTAAGGCTACCAAGCTTAATCTCTTCCTTGCCTGCAAGAAGCTGTGTGATGATTGTTGGAATAACCGCACGTGCTGACTGACGTGGTCCAAATGTATTAAATGGGCGCACGATTGTAACAGGCAAATCAAATGAACGATAGAATGACTCTGCAAGTCTATCGGCACCAATTTTTGTTGCTGAATATGGAGACTGACCCTGGTATGGGTGCTTCTCATCGATAGGCACGTACTGTGCTGTACCATAAACTTCTGATGTAGATGTAACAAGGACTCTTGCTGTTCCAAGGTCTCTTGCTGCCTGAAGGATATTAAGAGTTCCCTTAATATTTGTATCTACATATGCATCTGGGCTGTGGTATGAAAATGGAATAGCGATAAGTGCTGCCAAATGGAATACAGCGTCGCATCCCTTCATAGCCTCTCTTACACCATTAGGGTCTCTTACATCACCTGCAAAGACCTCTACATGATCCATAATATCCTTTGGAAGTGTGTCTAACCAACCCCAGTTATTGAAGGAATTGTAGTACACAAATGCCTTTACTTCATATCCTTTTTTTACAAGCTCCTCAACTAAATGTGAGCCAATAAATCCATCTGAACCTGTAACTAAAACTTTACTCATCTATTTGTTTCCTCCACTCTAAATCTCCGGCAGCATCTAATATTTCATGCTCCCGCAGGGCACCCTCCATACTGCGCTAGGCAACTTTCCGCTTCGCGGCGCCCTCCTAGCTTGCATGGCACTCCCCTGCTCGCGCTTACCAAGACTACTTAGCTGCCTTAAATTCACTAAAGTAATCAACCATAGATTTCGCTAGTAACGAAATATTCTCCGGTTTGAAGCGATCGTCGGAAAGTAAATATGTATTGCCTGGGCGAGCGCATGACATATACGCTGCCAAGTATTGAACGATTTCGTCGCGGCTAGGCTGTTTCCAATTCTCCATAGCCTCCACGTAGTTTTCAAAGATATCCTCTATACGCATAATGCCTGGGGCATTTTCATAGAGAATGTCGCCACCCATGATAACTGGTCGACGAAGCATCATAGCCTCCTGCCCTGCAGTACCTGTAAGTGTTGCCACACACTGACATTTTTCAATGAGGGCAAATGAATCTTCCCATGGATCGATAAGCTCGATGTTAGGGTACTGCTTCAAAGCCTCATAGAAACTGTTGTCACGGCTACCAAGGAATGAATAATGCTCCTTGGCGTAGATAACTGTATCTGCTGGCACTGACTTTGCCAGATTATCAAGGAAGTACAACTGCTTCTCATACTTCTGAGCACACACAATTGTGGATGCCTCTGGCTGCAAATGAAGTGGGAAGTACACGAACTTCTTGGTCATGTCAGCCTTTTTATAGTATTTCCTACTCTTCTTATATCTGAAGTAGAACTTGATAGACTCCATTGTGCGCTCGTATGCTCTGTAATAAATGTAAGAGCCCTTGTCGCGAGTGTATGGATTGAAAAATCTCTGTCTCACCCAGAAAAGTGGCAAGATAAAGAATCTAGCCTTCCATTTTGGCTTTTTACCTGAAAAACGCATAAAAGCAGGCTTTGAATGTTTCTCCTCAAAACCTGATAAAAACTCATCAGCCTCTTTTAGCTGCTCCTCAGAAAACTGGATATCCTTGTAGTTCTCTGGGAAGTTATAAATCATCTCAAAAGGATCATTTAAAATGTAGTGATGGGTCAAATCCATGCCGACTGAACGCATCAGAAGCATTGAAAAATACTTGGCCCCTGTTTTCTTACCTACTAAATAAGCTGAGTATGTAAGAAGTGTGCCTACTACCTCATCCCAGTAGAAATCTATATTGTAAGTGGTAAACACATGCTCCCAGAATGAAAACAATCCAGCGGCTGTGTGAACGCAATAATCATAATCACGATAAATCAAAAATCTATCGGTGTAGATGTATTTCCACATTGGAGAAGCGTCGTATTTCTTCTCAAACTCTACTAATTTATCTAATGTAAACTCATCCCAGTGCTCATTAATATATGAGGCAAAATCGCATACTGCAATCTGAGAACGGTCCTCAAACTTGCTGTAAACATAGTCAGCCTCCTGCTTATCGCAGGTGATGAAAACGCCAAAAGCGTCCTTATCGTATTCTTTTTGTATCTCTTTGAAAGATGCTATGGCTACGTCATTGAATGCACGACGGGCCATAAAACAAATATTGTACATGTTGTCTCCTCTCCCGCAAAATCGGGAAAAAGCGCCATCAAAATAAAGTTTAAAACAGCGCAATAAATAAACTATTTCTTAAAAAATAGTCTACTAATGATACCACAAACTAAAAGTATAGTAAATAAAGCCAATCCTGCGGCAACATAGATGTTCTCAATGAAAATATAGAACAACACGCTTGGGATAATAATGCCTAAAACAGGAAGCCAGCTTCTTGAAAACAATTTGATAAAAGAATAATCAAATTTCCTAGAAAGCTTTATCATCAAAAGCAGCGAGTAAAGGGTATAAGAAAGTCCTGTACCAATAGCTACCATGTTGACGCTTCGCTCTATAAATAAAACTAGGGCACTTGAAAAAATCATATTGAAAATACAAAGAGCCACTGAGTTTGCAATCAATGATTTGTTCAGTTTTACAACGCTGAAAATATTTCCAAACAACATGGTTGTGGAATAAATCGCAACACCGATAATAAGAATCTGAGTTGCCACATTACCATTTGTATATTTAGGCATAAATACCCCAACAAATATTGGCATTATATAAAATACAAATGCACAGGCTGCACCTGAAATCAGTGATGTTAGGCAAGTGAAATGTCCTGCCTTATCGAGAAGCTCCTGCTCGTCCTTATTTGCACCATATAAGTGGGAAATCTTGATATAAAAAACCTGAGAAATGGTCTGTGGAACAAGCACCATTGTGGTAAATCCCATTGTAGGTACTGTATAAATTCCAAGGGCATCTTCTGGGTCCTTAAAAAACAGCTGAATAACATGCTTATCCACATTCTGAACGATGGTCCATATTAAGCTATTGATTAGAAGAGGAAGACCTCCTAAAATCATCAGCTTCATATATTTGAAATCAAAATCAAGTTTTACGCCCTTAAAAGCATCCTTGTAGAAAAAAACAATCCCAAGAAATGCTGATGAAATCATCATGGCATAAAGGCCATAGTAACCAAACAATTTAATAAAAACTGCACCAATGCCAAATGCCAACACAGTTCTGATAAATCCGATAAGCGCTGACTTATTATATTTGCCCTGCATTCTAACAGTGGAATTGGCCATATCATCAAAACTCTTTAGGAGAATCATAATAGGACAAAGACCATATCCAAATGCATAGAAGGTTCCCTTTTGGCTTACGCCAATCTGACCGTTATATTTGAAAAACACCCATGCTTCAAACCCTACTAAAATCAGTGCATAAATCATCAGCATAAATGTAACTGTTATATTTCTCTGCTTATTGGCCTCATCGAAATCCTTGCGACCAAGGGCCTGTGGATAGTCTCTATTGTAGGCGTTTAATACTCCAAGCTGAGCATAGTTCATATAGGCAAGTACAATAAGACACGCACTATATATACCCATCGGTTTAGAATCCACCTCATGCTTTGAGTATACATTAAGCACAAATGAAAGGGCCGAACAGACCACAGTCGAAAGTGTCACCAATATAAAGTCTGCACTTTTAATTTTGTTGAACAGTTTTGTAAGCATCTTCATATATTTTAATTACTTCTTCCATGTATGTGTCAAAGTTGTTTAAATCTTTGGCACGTTTTCTAGCCCCCTCAGACTTCATTCTATAAATCTCACTATTATCAAGTAACTCATTTATGTTGGCTACAAATGCTTCTCTATCAAGTGGCTTCTTGTCATTTCCACAAATCTTGCCGCAATCATCATTAACAGAGACCTTGAATCCACCCACCTTGCTGGTAAGCACAGGCTTTCCAAAAGCCATAGCCTCCACTGCCGCCATTCCAAAACCTTCAAATTTGGATGGTGCCACCAGAATCTTTGTCTGGTTCATATATATGTATGGATTGTGCTGGAAGCCTACCATTTTAATATTATCTGCAAGTCCCAGCTTTCCAATTAATTTCAAACATTCGCTTCCCAAGTCTCCGCCGCCTACCATGACAGCCTTTACCTTAGGATGTGTTTTAGAAACCTCCTTAACGATTTGTATGAACTCGTAAGGATTTTTATTGTCTGTGAGATATCCAACAAAAAGCATGTCTGATTTATAAGCTTCCAGCTTTTCCTTGGTCATCTCTGTGCCAGCTAAATACCCCTTTTCAAATGTAGCTACTGCATTAAAAGGCATGCCAAGCACAACAGTCTTGCCTTCCATTTTATCCTTGAACCAAGCCTTTTCCTCTACCACTTTGGCAGGGATAATTATCTTGGAGAAATTTTTACATGCTCCACCGTAAATAACAGATTTCGGTCCAATCTTTTGCACCCACTTTGGAATAGAATACAGATGACTGATAATCGGAATTGTGTCCGTTACCTTTGTGCACATAAGGCTACAATCATACTCATAGGCATGAATAATATCAGGCTTTACCTCGTCGATAGCTTCCTTGATAGCCTTCTCATCTACCTTTTCCACAGCAATATACTCGATGCCCTTATCCAACAGCTTGGTCTCAATAGGACCTGTAGCTGTCAGGTAAACGCACCTAATATCCTCTGGCATGGCAGCAATTGTGTTGATTGCTACGTTTTCCATGCCACTATACTTACCAGACTTTGAAACATGCAATATAATCATAATTTCTCCTAGTCCGCAATTGTTACAGTGACATGCATTTACGCAATCAGTTACGCTAACAAGCATTAGATTCTCTTCCGATGACTATATGTCATTCTCCAGAGAACTAATAGCTTGTTACCTACCGATTGCTGATTTACATCTTCAAAAGTAACAATTGCTCATATAAAACTATAATATATCAACTTATCCAAATGTTTCTATAAGTGAAGAATCAGCAAATTATTTACGGATTGCTTACCGCTCCCACTATGTTTGTATATAATTCTTTCATTACCGCATTTACGGTTTGTTTGTCGAAGGCTTTCATGGTTTCCATGTTGATTTCACCCATGTTCTGTCTAACTTCTGGTAAATCCGCAAGCGATTTCTTCAGAGCAAGCACTAATGATTGAGGATCCTTGGAGTCGAATAGATATCCGCCCTCACCCTCGGTAATCAAATCAGTATTGCCACGAATCTTGCTACATACAACAGGAAGTCCTACTGACATAGCCTCCATCAAAGCAACTGGAAGTCCCTCCTGATGAGAAGGGAAAACATAAATATCACTGGCAGCAAAAACATCTGCCACATCTCTTCTAAATCCAAGCATCTGAACATAGTCTGAAAGGCCCAAGTCCTTGATGGCCTCCTGAATCTCTGCCTCGATTTTTCCACGACCTGCAATCAGGTACTTAAGCTTATATTTTGGTTCCACACGCTCGTCGCTATCTGGACCCACAAGCATTCCCTGATCTTTCATGATCTTTAGAGCCTTTAGAACCTGAATATGATTCTTTCTAGTAATCAACTCACCAACAGAAAGAAGTACGCAGGTATCATCATCTATACCAAGCTCTGCTCTGATTTTTCCTCTTGCTCCATCGCTAGCCACAAATTTATGAGTGTCCACACCTGCGCCTGGTACATAGGCAACCTGCTTAGCATGGAACTTCTGAGCATTCTTATAATCCTCCTTATTGATAGTTATCAACAAGTCAGTGAATCTGCTACAGTGTTTTTCCACATTGTAATACACGAGCCAGTTCTTAAGTGGAGCCCCTTCAAAAAAGTGGAAACCGTGGGCTGCATAGATAACCTTGGTTCCATAGAGTTTTCTAGCCTTGCGGCAAGCAAGACGACAAATAACTCCACCTATTGGAGACTGAGTGTGGACTATTTCGTACTTGTTCTCCTCCACCTCAGACTTAAGCTGCTTATAGGCCTTTCTCAACTCTGAAATATTAAAAATCTTTCTAAGGCTGGCTGTTTCAATAACTCGGCAACCCATCTCATCCAGCTTTTTCCTGCGTTCCTTTAAAGCCTCCGGACTGAGGGCGCTGTCATCATCATGCCAGCAGCAGGCCACATCAACTGTGTAGCCTAGGTCTTGCAAAATTTTTATATTATCTAAATTAAACTGGGTCACCATATAAGCAGTGTGACCATGCATCAAAGCTTTTTTCATAGTTTTTCACCTCGCTTGTTACATTAACAAGCAATCCACTCTCTTCCAGTCACTACATGTTCCTTCCAGAGAGGAATTAGCTTGTTAATTACAAGCTATTTGTACATATCTAATAGCTTTTCTTTTGTTCACAACGGTGGGCTTTTCTCCTGGTCATGCCTCAAATGTCTATTTGTGAACTTTAGCGGTGGTTTCGCCCTCGGCTACACCTTCGGTAGCGTCTTTAGTGAAGATAACGCGAAGAGTCATAAGTATCAGTTGAATATCAAGAAGTACAGAGCACTTCTCACAGTAAATCATGTCAAGCTTAAGCTTGTCGTATGAGGTGGTGTTGTACTTGCCGTAAACCTGTGCGTAGCCAGTAAGGCCAGCCTTTACGTGAGTACGGAAAGCAAATTCCGGAACCTCTTTTACATACTCGGCAATAATCTCAGGGCGCTCAGGACGTGGTCCTACAATTGACATCTCGCCTTTTAGGATATTGAAGAACTGTGGAAGCTCATCAATACGTGTAGCACGAATGAAATGTCCGATAGGTGTGATTCTATCGTCATTCTCGCTGGCAAGTCGCGCCTTTCCATCTTTTTCCGCATCAGTAATCATTGAGCGGAACTTCATAATCTTGTATTCTTTTCCACCAATTGTACAGCGCACCTGTTTATAAAATACTGGGCCTCCATCGTATTTGTGGATAAGTATAGCTGTCACCAGCATGATTGGGCTGGTAAGAATAATTCCAATAGCGGAAATAATAATATCGCCCATTCTCTTAATTGCTGCTGAAATGCCATCCATTCCAACATTCTTGCAGAGATAAAGAGGTGTATCGAAAAGATTTACCTCCTCTGAACCCTTAATCAAAATATCTGAAATCTTTGGTGTAAAATAAACTCGCTTATCTGCTGCAAAGCAAGCCTTTACAATGTCATTTCTAATCTCAGATGGAACATCGTTAATTAAAACTGCGTCATACTTTGCAAGTTCCTCAACAATTTTCTCATGAGGCTCCCTGCAACTAATCTCACCATCGATAGAATACTTGTCATCGCGACGATTCATCTTTATAACGAGATCGTTTTCATAGTCACCATAGATATTTAGAATTGAAAATGGTGGAAATAATCTTCGATACAGCTTGGTACTAATGTATGTAATCACCAGCACTGCCACAGCCTCTGCAAACGTGAGAGCTGCAATATATCCAAGTGTACGCCATGTGTGCTTGAGAATTCGAATCATCAAAATAATGATTACATATTCCATTGCATTAACTAGTCCCACCGCAATAGCCTGAGACATAGTAAGAATTGATATTCTGGCACTGCCGAACTCAAATCCATTAAATGTATTAATAACAAGCACTGAGAGCACCATGTAAAGAGCAATCATTACATAGTTTCCTTTGCCCTCAAAACGGTTAGCATTCATCAGGTTCTGCAAACGCAAATACCACATAACGCCAAAGAGCGTAGCTAGTGTAACCACTAGAACTACGCTACTAAAAAATCTAAATACCTTTTTTTGTGTTTCTACGTTAGTATTATTATTCATATATTTTATCAACCTATATTCAAAATGTAGCTAACAAGCTATTAGCTCTCTGGAGAATGACGTGCTGTCATCGAAAGAGAGACTAATGCTTGTGAGCGTAACATTTTGTCATTGTCTAGAAAAATGATTTATTAACGTCTACGTTACCCTTGATGCCTGGGATTGAGCCCTTGCTTGAGTACTGCCACATTGAATATCTGCCTGAATATGAGCATGCTGTGTTGTACTGTGCAACCCAAATATGGCATGAGCCAGGAAGGCTTGATGCATTAATATATTTTGTCATCCAAGTCTTGTTGGCATATACACCAGACTTGTAACCTGCTGACTGAACTGTGCTGCAGAAAGCATTAATAATTGCATTTCTCTGATCATTAGTAAGATTCTTCTGGCCTCTTACGCTATCTTCCATATCGATGTAGATTGGAAGCGAGCATCCACCAGCTTTCTTTGCCATGGCAACTGCCATAGATGCCTCAGCTACAGCCTCGCCTTCATTTAAAGCAGTAGAGTAAATGTAGATACCTGTTGTTACTCCATTTGCCTTAGCTCCACTCATGTTCTTGTAGAAGAATGGGTCCTCATGAAGCTGTCCATCGTACATTCCTCTATAGCCGCATCTGATAATTGCAAATGAAACTGCAGGTCCTGCCTGTGACCAATCAATTGTACCCTGGTGCTTTGATACGTCGATACCTACTCCATTTACAAGAAGTGCGCCATCGCTACCAAAGTTATATTTAACACCCTGAATTACCTGCTCACCAGTTACATAGTCACCGTTGCCATTGAAGAACTTTGTCTTACCATCTATTGTCTGCCAACCATAATACTTATAGCTTGCTTCCTTGTAATAATATGTCTTACCCTTCTGGTAATCTGCTGCTGTAGCCTCTTTCTTACCCTCAGCATCAAGATAGAGCTGGTTGCCCTTTGAATCCTTGAGCTTCTCATTTGAGCCGCCTGTCATACCTGAAACTGTATAAGTAACTGCAAGAGAATTGTCTGTAGCACCATCTGAGAATGTTGCCACACCTGCAAGCTTGTAATCACCATTTGCTGTAGCAGTATATGTACCCTTACCATTTGAAAGAGTAATAGCTGCACCGTTAACAGTTACAGAGCTTACATTACCTGAAGCGGAAATTGTAAATACACCCTTTGAATATGACATATCAAGTGTTGCTGTCTCTGTCTTTGTATTAGACTGGGCACGAGTAACATTTACATTGTGTCTAGCTAGAGTTCTTGTAGAATTTCTTCTTGCCTCAGTTGTTGTTGGCTGAGCTCCATCTTCTGTCTGCTCACCGCCATTGTTATCTGTCTGGTCTTGATTGTTATTCTGCTCTGGTTGTTGCTCTTGCTGCTGATTATCTTGATTATTGTTATTCTGGTTATTGTCCTGATTCTGGTCCTGTGGCTGTTCCTGCTGCTTTTTCTTGTACTTAAATGTCACTTCTTTGTTGCCTGAATTTGCAGTTACAGCTGAGCTTTCGCAAGTATAATTTTCAATCGAAGGTGGATTGATTGTATCTCCATCCTTAACTGTTACCTTAGATGTCTTGATTGTTGAATTATCACCTGCGTCTACACATTTAATTGTAACTTCATAAGTCTTTGGAGCTTCTGGCTCAGCCTTATATGTGTATGTATAAGTAGCATTAGCTGTTGCGGCTGCAAATGCTGGGTTAGGACCAGACTGAAGCTTATAAGTTACATTGTTGTATCCATATGTCTGATCAGCTGTAAATGAAGGTGTTGCATTAGCATTTACAGTTAAATCAGTCTTCTTTACAGTTGTAACTTCCTTGCCACTTGCATCTAAAAGCTTGTAGTTGATAGTAATTGTGTACTGGCTTGGAGCAACTGCTACATCATGAGTAACTGATGTCTTGCCTTCTTTTTTAGTAGCAGTACTCTTGCTAGCATCTGTCTTTGGAGCAACTACGTCAGTTGTCTCCTTGTAAGAACCGCCTGTCTCTTCCTTCTTAGAATCAACATACTCAACTGTATTTGTAAGTGTCGCCTCTACAGGAGCTGCCTCTGCTGGCTGTCCATCCTCTTTGGCGTCATCCTTTTTAACCTGCTTGATAATCTCTTTTTCTACCTTGTACTCGACCTTGTCCTTTACATTAACCTCAGTCTCGTAGCTATCTGTGTTGTAAGAAACACCATTATCGAGAGAATTAACGATACATGCAACGTAATCACCTGGCTCCACCTCTGTCTCAGTGATAACGCCATCCATATCATCATCTGTATAAACAACACCCTCAGCATCATTAAGTGCTACAGTGTATGCCTGTACTGCTGTCTCTTTGTCCAAGTATAAAAGATAAAGTGGGTCAGATTCGATATCTCCGTTTACAGTCTCAACCACCTCATTATTCTCGTCAGTTACTGTCACAGGAACATTTCTTTCCTCGAGAATTGTTGCGATATTTACTGAGTCATCATAAGAAGCGGTATACTCGTTAATCTGTGAATCTATATCCTGAATTGCTGATACGTATGGCTGAAGTGTCTCCATTGCGTCAGGTGAAACCAGCTTAACCTGGAAAGGAACTCCAGTAACGCAGCTTTCTCCTTCTTCTGTATCTGAAATATAGATTGTTAAATCCTTTTCAATTGATGAGCTGGTAAGAAATACCTTTTTAAACTCTGGAATATAAACATCAGCTGCTGATACCGCTGCCTGCTGCTCCACCTCAACTGTTTCTAACTCAGGTTCTTCCCCCGGTCCCTTGAAAAACTTGTTGTAGGCTGCATAAGCACCGCCTCCAACTGCAGAAACACCTAATATACTTGCAAGTCCCAAACTTATAGCACGGTTTCTGCTTACAAGAAACGCAATATTCTTAAATAATCTAGACATTCGACTATTCTCCCAATAAACAATTATTTATAGTTTTCAATCGCATATAGCTCCTGAAAATCTATTTGTAGAACCCTTTATATCAACTTGTTTAAAACAAGTTATAAACTAATTAATACCATGCTCCTTGCAATATTCCTTGTATGAAGCATTTACCTTATCTTTGTCAGATAAAATCAAATCATCCTTTGTCATTCCCTCTGGAATTGGCCACTGAACATTAATATCTGGATCATCAAATGCGAGTCCTCCCTCGTCATTTGGATGATAGAAATCAGTAACCTTGTAGCAGAACTCTGCATATTCGCTGACAACTAAAAATCCATGAGCAAATCCCTTTGGAATCATAAACTGCTTTTTATTCTCAGCTGAAAGAAGAATTCCGTAGTGCTTACCATATGTAGGTGAGCCCTCTCTCAAATCAACTGCCACATCATAAACCTCGCCAGAGATAACTCTAACAAGCTTATCCTGTGGAAAATTCTTCTGGAAATGAAGACCACGAAGGACACCCTTTTTGCTTGCGGACTGATTATCCTGTACAAAGACATAATCAAGCCCCTCTGCCTTCATGTCATTCTCATTGTATGTCTCCATGAAGTAACCTCTGTCGTCACCAAAAACCTTAGGAGTGATAACGCAAAGGCCCTCAATACCATTTACATTTTTCTCAACTGTAATTGCCATTTTCTAAACCTCTATTCTTTGCTCAAAATGTTACGCTCACAAGCAATCCACTCTCTTCCAGTCACTACATGTTCCTTCCAGAGAGGAATTAGCTTGTTAGCTACATTTTGTTCGTTACTTTATTCTAAAATCCATAATCCAACGTTCGAGATTCTAATATAATCGATTGACACGCTTTCGCTCTTGTCGTGCTGGTTACGTTACGTAAGAAGCCACTTCGTGCCTTCTAAGTAACGACCGCACTTTAAGGTCAATCTTATTATATTTGAATCTCTCACTTAGCTTTTGCTCATTATTTTTTATAATTACGATGTGAAAAAATTCAATGTATTTCCACCACGTTTTTATAGTCCGTTGGCTACGTCTACAAGATACTGGCCGTAGGCTGTTTTCATAAGTGGCTCTGCAAGCTTAAGGAGCTGATCCTTATTGATGAAACCACGCTTGAATGCGATTTCTTCGATGCAAGAAATGTACATACCCTGGCGCTTCTGGAATGTGCTGACAAACTCAGCTGCCTGAAGAAGCATGTCATGGTTACCTGTATCCAGCCATGCAAATCCACGACCAAGTGTCTCTACATGTAAGTTACCACGGTTCAAATACTCGTTATTAACTGCTGTAATCTCAAGCTCACCACGAGCTGATGGCTTGATTGTCTTAGCGATTTCTACTACTGAGTTATCGTAGAAATAAAGACCTGGAACAGCGTAATTACTCTTTGGCTCAGCTGGCTTTTCCTCGATAGAAATTGCCACACCATTTTCATCAAATTCTACAACGCCATACTCTCTTGGGTCACGAACATAGTAACCAAAGATTGTAGCGCCTGGCTCAGACTCTGTTCTAGTTGCTGCTGAAAGAAGCACCTTTGAGAATGACTGACCATAGAAAATATTGTCGCCAAGTACAAGTGCTACAGCATCGCTTCCGATGAAATCTGCACCAATAATAAATGCCTCAGCAAGTCCATTTGGAGCTTCCTGAACTGCATACTGAATATCCATACCAAGCTGCTTGCCATCACCTAAAAGTTCCTCGAATACAGGAAGATCTCTTGGTGTTGAAATGATAAGCACTTCTCTGATGCCTGCAAGCATAAGAGTTGAAAGTGGATAGTAAATCATTGGCTTGTCATATATTGGCATAATCTGCTTACTAATAGCTTTTGTAAGTGGATACAATCTTGTGCCTGATCCACCTGCTAAAATAATACCCTTCATTTTTTCCTCCATACCTTCGCAAATGTTACGCATACAAGCATTATATTTTCTTCCAGTGACTACATGTCACTTTCAGAAAAATAATAGCTTGTCTACTACATTTGCTTACTCTATATCAAACTACTTAATACCATATTCTCCGCGGCTGTTTCAGCCACAAAATTTTTACCACAAAAGATGCGCTAGCTAAAACTCTTGAGCCACACACTCAAGGGCTGCGGCTACCACCTTGTCCATGTCGTAGTACTTGTACTGACCCAGACGTCCTCCAAAGATTACGTCCTTGTCAGATGCAGCCTTGTCTGCGTACTTCTGATATACTGCGTTGTTTTTGTCATTGTTGACAGGATAGTATGGCTCTACGCCAGGCTTCCACTCAGAAGAATACTCTCTTGAAATGATAGTTGTTGGCTGTGTACCAAATTCAAAGTGCTTGTGCTCAATGATACGAGTGTATGGCACATCTGCCTCGGTATAATTTACAACTGCATTGCCCTGATAATTATCACAATCAAGCTTCTCTGTCTCAAAGCGAACTGAACGGTACTCAAGTGGACCGAAACAGCTATCATAGTACTCATCAATCTGGCCTGTGAAAAGTAGCTTATCCCAGCTTACCTCTGTGCCATCATTTAACTTTCCTTCTTTTGCAAGTTTGAAATAATCCTGCTCTAAAACAATATCAGCGCCCTTAAGCATCTTTTCAACAATCTGAGTGTATCCACCCATTGGGATGCCCTGGAATCTATCATTGAAATAGTTGTTGTCGTATGTAAATCTAAGCGGCAATCTCTTGATGATGAATGATGGAAGCTCTGTACATGGGCGGCCCCATTGCTTCTGGGTGTAGCCCTTTATAAGCTTTTCATATACATCTGTACCAACTAATGAAAGTGCCTGCTCCTCAAGATTCTTTGGCTCTGTAATGCCGAGTTCCTTAATTTGCTCTGCGATTTTAGCCTTAGCCTCAGCAGGTGTTTTGATTCCCCACATCTTTGAAAATGTATTCATGTTAAAAGGAAGATTGTAAAGCTCATCCTTGTAAATAGCCACTGGAGAATTGATGTAGTTATTGAACTCAGCAAACTGGTTCATATACTCCCAAATCTTTTTGTCGCTAGTGTGGAAAATGTGGGCACCGTAAACGTGTACATTAATTCCATCTTCTTCTTTTGTGTAAATGTTGCCTGCAATGTGATTTCTCTTATCAATCACAAGAACTGACTTGCCACGCTTCATAGCCTCATAAGCAAATGTAGCTCCAAACAAGCCTGCACCCACAACTAAATAATCGTATTTTTTCATTAAGTATTCTCCCGGCTGTTACGTACACAATCCCATGTAACACTCTGCTCATCTAACAGGATTCCCTTGAGCGTTCATGGAGATTGCTTTCGGTCAAATTGTAGCTAACAAGCTCTTTGTTCTCTGGAAGAGAATCTAAGGCTTGTAAGCGTAACAATTTGCACTCAGCCTAAATTAATTATTATTTATTAGAGTACATATCTGTGTAGTACTTCTGGTAATCGCCAGATGTTACGTTCTTCATCCACTCTTCGTTTTCGAAGAACCATGCGATTGTCTTCTTGATACCCTCTTCGAAACATGTCTCTGGATACCAGCCGATATCTGCCTTAATCTTGTCAGGTGCGATAGCGTATCTTCTATCGTGACCCTTTCTATCTGTTACATACTTGATAAGCTTTTCAGAAACAAGCTCCTTACGAGGGTCTCCCTCTGGAAGCATCTCCTGAAGTGTATCAAGAATGATGTGGATAATCTGGATATTCTGCTTCTCATTGTGTCCACCGATATTGTATGTCTCGAAAAGCTTACCCTGCTCCTGAACCATATCGATTCCCTTAGCATGGTCCTCTACGTATAACCAGTCACGAACGTTCTTACCATCGCCATACACTGGAAGGTCCTTGCCCTGAAGTGCATTGTTGATGATAAGTGGAATAAGCTTCTCAGGGAACTGGTAAGGGCCATAATTGTTTGAGCAGTTTGTAATATTTGCTGGGAACTTATATGTATCCATATAAGCCTTTACAATCATATCTGATGAAGCCTTTGATGCTGAATATGGTGAATGTGGATCATAAGGTGATGTCTCATAGAAGAATGCATTATCATCATCTGGAAGTGATCCATAAACTTCGTCTGTAGAAACATGAAGGAACTTCTTGCCCTCCTTGAATGTGCCGTCAGGAAGCTCCCATGCTTCCTTTGCACAGTTAAGCATTACTGCTGTACCAAGTACATTTGTCTGTACAAAAACCTCTGGGTTCTTAATTGAACGGTCAACGTGTGACTCAGCTGCAAAATGAACAACTCTATCAATGTCATTCTCTGCAAATACCTTGCGGATAGCTTCCTTGTCACAGATGTCAGCCTTTACAAATGTATAGTTGTCTCTGTTCTCTACGTCCTTGAGGTTCTCAAGGTTACCAGCGTAGGTAAGCTTATCTACGTTGATAATTCTGATTTCATTATCATATTTCTTAAACATGTAATGAATGTAATTTGAGCCGATGAAACCAGCTCCACCTGTTACTAAATATGTTCTCATTTTAATCTCCTTCTTATACGGCAATCTCCCGAGTTTTTTAAATTGTATACTTCTCACATGTCATCATCGGGCACGCTCTCGCTACTAGAGCCTCGTAGCGGTACTAATCTCGACTTTGTCTCGATAAGTGCCGACGGCCTCTCAAGTACCCTTATGATGAAATATGAGAAGCATACAATCAATTTACTTTTTGTAGATTGCCTTGCTTTGAGTACATAAAAAATTATGTCACTCATATTTTTATAAACGATAGGAGCAGGCTCCATCGTCTATTAACGGTTTAATGGTTGGTTAGTTGCAGAGATACTCTTTTAAAGCATCCTTCCAATCTGCCATCTTGTAGCCTGATGTAAGGCGAAGCATATAGTTGTCAAGAATACTGTAGTGAGGTCTGTCTGCGCTAGCTGGATTCATTTTCTTGTACTCTTCGCTAGTTACACGGTTGACTTTGACGCCTATTCCCTTAAGTCTGAAAATCTCTGCTGTGAAATCTGCCCAGTTAGTATCACCCTCGCAAGTACCATGGAAAATACCATAGTTCTCTGTAGGCTCAAGGTGATGAATCATACGAGCAAGCTCTACTGCTGAAGTAGGTGAGCCAAGCTGGTCACATACAACTGAGAGCTCATCATGAGTCTCTGCTAGGCTAAGCATTGTCTTAACGAAATTTTTACCATCGCCATAGAGCCATGCAGTACGAACGATAAACCACTTGTCAGCAAACTGCTGAACAAATTTCTCGCCCTCGTACTTGGTCTTACCATAGGCACTGATTGGGCCTGGCTCATCAAACTCTGTAATAGGCTTTGTGGCATTGCCTGGGAAAACATAATCTGTGCTGACATGCACAAGCTTTGCCCCTACCTTAGTAGCTGCTATAGCCAAATTTCTAGGACCAAGAGCATTAAGCTTGTAAGCAAAGTCCCAGTCCTTCTCGCAACCATCTACGTTAGTAGCTGCTGCGCAGTTGATGATAACCTCTGGCTTTTTGGACTCAACGAAGCTAAGCACCTCGTCCAAATCCATAATATTAAGTGGCGAAATTTTTTCTCCCTCAACAACATCAGTAAGAATAAACTCTACCTCATCGCCATACTCATTCTGAATTGCACGACCAAGCTGTCCATTGCAACCCGTAACTAAAATCTTTCTCATATTTACCTCTTTACCGTGGTTCAAAATGTGCCCCCCGGTTTATTTATTTGTCAGCCAAATAGAAAACCTATGCTGGAAATTCAGGTTATATAATCAATCCAAATGACCTTGATGAGCCGTCGTTACTTGATGGTGCATAGCAGCATCTTAGTAACGTGACGAGCGAATAAGAGCGAAAGCGTGTCATTGGATGATTATATAAGCTGGATTGACTCACAGCCTAAATTTTTGGCTGCCTATTTTATACATAGTCCTTAGACTTTTTGATGAGTCTGTTGTATGCACTAAACATACCGCGGATAGATGCGCGTGTGATATTTGAGCTTACGCCAACTCCGAATGTTGTGTTGCCGTGGCGCTCATCACGCATCTCAATATAAGCAGCAGCCTTAGCACCTGAACCCTGAGCCTGTGCAAGTGTATGCTCTGTGTAGTCAATAAGTGTAAACTCAAGCTCTGGTACACACTGCTTGATTGCAAGCTTAACAGCATCGATAGGTCCGTTTCCTTCAGCCTCTGAATGGAACTTTTCTCCATTGTAGCTAAAGTCAAGTACTGCAACTGTATCGTCTGTATCCTTGTCATCTTTGATGACAACATACTCAAGTGTAAGTGGCTCTTTGTTCTCTAAGTACTGTGACTTGAAAGCCTCCATAATGCGCTGTGGTGTAACCTCACCGCCCTGCTTCTCAGAAATATACTGAACAACATCAGCAAACTCACGCTGCATCTTCTTTGGAAGCTTGTAGCCATAAACTGTATCCATAACAAATGCTACGCCACCCTTACCTGACTGGCTGTTGATACGAACAACTGGCTCGTACTTACGACCGATATCTGCAGGGTCAATTGGAAGATATGGAACCTCCCAGTACATATTCTGGCGTTCTCTCATTGCCTTGACACCCTTGTTGATTGCATCCTGATGAGAACCAGAGAATGCTGTAAACACAAGCTCACCTGCATATGGATGTCTTGCATCTGTAGGCATCTTCGTAACTCTCTCGCAAACTTCAACAATTTCCTTGATATCATCAAGATTAAGCTCTGGGTTAACACCCTGAGAGAACATATTATAAGCAATTGTAAGAATATCTACATTACCTGTACGCTCACCATTTCCAAGAAGAGTTCCCTCTACTCTGTCAGCGCCAGCAAGAAGTCCAAGCTCTGTAATAGCTACGCCTGTACCTCTATCATTATGTGGATGAATTGAAAGAATAATATTCTCTCTATCCTTGAAGTGTGTACTCATCCACTCGATTTGATCCGCATATACGTTAGGAGTATTCATCTCAACAGTTGCTGGTAAGTTGAAAATAATTGGAGCATCTGTTGCATGATCCCAAGTATCCTGAACTGCTGTACAAATCTCAAGTGAGAAATCTACCTCAGTACCTGTAAATGATTCTGGAGAATACTCAAGCTGTAAATTGCCATCGTAACGGTCCAAACGGTCCTTGACCATCTGAGTACCCTTCTTTGCAATCTCAATAATCTCTTCCTTGTCTGCATTGAAAACTACATCTCTCTGAAGAGTTGATGTGGAATTGTAAATGTGGAAAATAACATTTGGAATTCCCTGAATAGCCTCAAATGTACGGTCAATTAACTCCTCACGGCACTGTGAAAGAACCTGTACCTTAACATCTGAAGGAATCTTATTTTCCTTAACTAACTGTCTTAAAAAGTCGAATTCAATCTGGCTTGCTGCTGGAAATCCGATTTCGATTTCCTTGAAACCTAGCTTTAGTAGGAGGTCAAATAGTTCCATTTTCTCGTCAACCGACATTGGTTCAACGAGAGCCTGGTTACCATCACGTAGGTCTACTGAACACCAAATTGGAGCTTTGGTAATCTGCTTGTCAGGCCAAGTACGCTCTGGAAACTTTAACACTGGGTTTGCCTTGTAACGCTTGTAATTCAACATTGTTCTTCCTCCTAGCTAACATCTCACTTTTTATTTTATCTTTTTTCTCGCCTTGTTACGCTCTCAAGCCTAAGATATTGCTCCGGTTCACTGCATGTGAAAATCATACCAAAAGTCGACTGCAAGGAAGACTTTTAGTATGTACACAAGCGAATGCTTGTGCTAAGAACCTACGCAACACTTAGAGCTTGATAGCTACAAGGCTATCGTCAGATATATAAAAAGCTATTCTTTGTCTATTTAAAAATCATGCAATGTTTCATTACACGATTTTTAGCTGATTTAGGGCGCTATTATTCGCCGAGACCTGCAGATATAGAATTAACCATATCTTCAAGGGCCTCCTCTTCATCTATGCCATCACAGATGATTTCAATTTCTTCGCCACTTTTTACGCATGCACCAAGTACACTTAAAACTGACTTGGCATTTGCCTCGTAATTATTATCTGTTTTGAAAGTAATTTTGCTTGTATATTTCATAGCAATCTCGCACAAAAGTCCTGCAGGGCGAAGGTGAAGGCCTGTGGCGTTTACTATCTGAACTTTTTTTGTAACCATAATGTATCTCCAAATCTATTACATTTTCGTAAAGATTTGCTCTGAAAATTATTAGAGCATTGTGTTAGTGATAAGGTCTGCTAATGCCTTAGCATCACCCTCTATTTCTTCCTGATTCTTGCCCTCAATCATAACTCGAACTAGTGGCTCTGTGCCTGAAGGACGGATGAGTACGCGGCCCTCGCCTGCGAACTTAGCCTCAAGATTCTTGATTGCCTCAGCAATCTCAGGATACTCCATGTAGCTTTCCTTCTTGTGGTTAGGTACCTTAGCATTAACAAGTGCCTGTGGAAGTACCTCCATAATAGAAGCAAGCTCTGAAAGAGACTTTCCTGTCTCAACTAATACTCTAAGAAGGTGAAGAGCTGATAAAAGGCCATCACCTGTTGTATTATCATCTAAGAAAATAACGTGACCACTCTGCTCGCCGCCGATATTGTAACCATTTGCAAGCATGTTCTCGAGAACGTATCTATCACCAACCTTTGTTGACTCAACATTGATTCCCTGCTCCTTAGCCATGAGAGTAAAGCCAAGATTGGTCATTACTGTAACTACACATGTATTCTTCTTAAGGATTCCCTTGTCCTTCATGTGCTTAGCGCAGATTGCCATAATCTGGTCGCCGTCAACAAGGCGTCCCTTCTCATCAACTGCAAGCATTCTATCTGCATCACCGTCAAAAGCAAGACCTAGCTTTGCATTTTCAGCAACAACGCGAGCCTTAAGCTCGTCCATATGTGTACTACCGCAGTTGCTGTTGATGTTTGTTCCGTCTGGATTGTTGTGAATTGTAATAAGCTCAGCACCCATCTCAGAAAGACAAGCAACTGAAGTTCTGTATGAAGCACCCTCAGCACAGTCGATAACAATCTTCATTCCTGATAAATCCATAGGAACTGTGTTCTTGAGGAAGTCTACGTACTCTCTACCAAGGTCAAATCTGAAATCAATCTTTCCAATCTCAGCGCCTGTTGGGAGATTTACCCCCTTCATATCGCTTTCGATAAGCTCTTGAATCTCATCCTCAAGCTCATCAGAAAGCTTGAATCCATCGCCGTTAAAAAACTTGATTCCGTTGAACTCCATTGGGTTGTGGCTGGCAGAAATAACGACGCCGGCGTCAACCTTGTGCTTTCTAGTTAAATAAGCAATAGCTGGTGTTGGTAATACTCCAACATAAACTGCATTAGCTCCAACTGAGCAGATACCACTCATAAGAGCAGACGCAAGCATTGTACCTGAAATACGTGTGTCGCAACCAACGATGATTGTTGGCTGATGGCTAGCCTCTTTTGTGAGTACGTATGCGCCAGCCTGTCCAAGCTGTCTAGCAAGGTCTATTGTAAGTTCCGAGCCAGCTACACCTCTGACTCCGTCTGTTCCAAATAATCTTCCCATTTTCTAATAATCCTCTTTTATTTAATTTTCAGCCGACTCGTCTGAATCTTCTTTTTTCTCCTCAACCACGTTTACTGTGACAGAGGTATTCTGGACTGTGATTCCATCTGGATTTTCAAACTGTAGGACAACGTTTTGACCGTCTCCTGCAGACAATCCTGAGCAATCAATATAGCCCTTGATATCTGAAGCATTCAAAGCGTCAATAGCTGATTGTGTACCGTAAACATTGACTGTAATCTTTTCTGTGGTCAATGTGGCGCTAAGACCCTCCGGTACATTTCTAAGCTCAATATTGTCAGTGGCCACATGAGCTGTGCTGGCAACCTCTTCTTCCATCAATACATAAATGGTAACCTTTGATGATGTGCCCTCTGTAAGCTCTACACCCTCTGGTAGATATGAGCTAATATCAACTGTGGTCATAAATGATCCAGTAATATTTGATAGATTAATAACACTGTCTGGAATAGTTATGTTGGCAACGTTGTTAAGGGCGCTAGCCTCTCCAATGACCATCACCGATGACGGATCAGTCTTAATAGAACCAAGCTTCAAATCAGCTGACAGTGTACCGCTTGTCTTGACAACAATATCTACTGTCTTCGTATTTACGAAGTGAACACTGACACCTACAGTTGAAACTGATAGAGTCAGTTCCTTAGCATCTACCAATTCTCCATCCTTGTCATAGAACTTAGGTATTACGCTCTCTGTAAAGTCCCCTGTAACTCCAGTAATATTTGCAGTAGCAACTACCTTTTCAATACTGTTGACGATTTCCTCTGGACCTGTAACAGTAAGAACTGTTGGACTGCATGTGACAGTCTCTACCTCTAGGTCTGTATCTGACTTGCCTGTTGTCTCTGCGTTAATTACAAATCTCTCTGTTATCTCATCCTCAAGCTCTACATATAGGTAGTTCTGCTTGCTCGAAATGGATACGCTGTTTGCGTATGACTTTGCGGAGATAGTAACAGGAATTCTCTCCTCGTTCTCTAAGTCCTTCATGTCTGCAACAGCATTAAAATCTGATGGCGAAAGCTTCTCAATAATGGAACGCTTAGCAGTAACTCTAAAGCTAACTGTGTTGACACCATCTTTTATCTCGTATAGCTTACCAGCGTTTTTCAATACATCCGCATTAGTAACTGTAACAACCGAAGTAAATGTCCTAGTCTGTGTAGGATCATCAATATTTACAACAACCAGCCATAGTAAGAAGGCGAAGACAAAAGCTAAAATCTTCAGTCCTACGTCCTTGGTGAGGGCTTTTAATATTTTCTGCTTCATAACTATCCCTCCCTCTTTTCTGGCTCGATAACATTCTCTTCTTCATCTGGATTCTGGATGCGCTTTAACTCAGCAATAAGCTCATCTTCCTTAACATCTCGGACGATGCGTCCCTCACGAGCATAGGAAACTGTACCAGTCTCCTCAGAAACAACAATTGTAAGAGAATCAGAAACCTCGCTGATACCAACGGCGGCTCTATGTCTTGTTCCCAAATCCTTAGATAGTCCCATGTTGTCGGAAAGCGGTAAATAGCAGGTAGCAGATACCACTCTATCTCCTCTGACAATTACAGCACCATCATGAAGAGGTGTGTTCTTTTCAAATATGTTAATCAGAAGCTGTCTGGTAACAAGCGCATCAATGCTAATACCAGTGCGCTCAAACTCAGTCAGCTGCATGTCATTTTCTACTACAATAAGTGCTCCTGTTTTAACCGCACCCATCTCATAGCAGGCAGTAACCATGCTGACGATAGTGGTGTCATCAAACTTCTTGGCACCCGTCTTCAGTAAGTTCCACGTGAATATGGACTTAATCTTCCTGCGACCTATTTGTTCTAGGGCTCGTCTAAGCTCCGGCTGGAACACAACTATCAACACAGTGACAGCTACAGAGACCAGCTTTTCACCCAACCACAGGATGGTATTCATTTCAAAAATAGCGGCGAACACAAAAAAGATAAGGATGAAAATAACACCCCTTATCAGCATCCACACTCTACTATTTTTAATCCAAACTAGCAGGTGGTACATGAAATATGAAATTATAACAATCTCAATTATGTCTGTGATGTTAACATCTGGAAGCTTTACATTGAAATAATCATCGATGAAGGCATCAACAGCATTGACAAATTCGACCACTTATTCACTTCCTCACTACCCTTTCGGGCCATTGTTATATTTTTTTGATTTCTTTATCTTCCTCAACGATTCTGATCTTAGGAACTGCTGTTACATAGTAATAGTAGTCATCATCCTCGAACTGAACCTTTTCAATTCTAGAATAATCCAAATCAAGTACGAAGTAATTTAAAATCACTCCAACTATCAATACTAAAATGTTGCCTAAAATCAATCCTGGAATCTCTCCCTTTTGGCTGGTGAGAAGATAACCTGCAAGCATGATGACAAACTCAACAGCTACGCCAGTAACGTTTGCAATAATCCATGACATATTGATACTAGACTGACGCAAGAAATAGACAACCAAAAACATGGCTGCCATAGCTGCTAAGAAGAACCAAAACATTTTATTTTGGATCATCTGCTCTTTTATAAGTGAAATAGAATCAACCTCAACAGTCTCATCTATAATCGCTGTTACATTTGATTTGATTACATGCAAATAAAATGCCACTACTGAGCCGCAAATGATAGATGTAATCTCTGTGATATTTGACATAAGTCCTGCACCAAGTGACATAACGTATGGCGCGCCAAATGAATAGCAAATAGGAACTACTACCATATTGTAGGTATTCTTGCTTCTAAAATATGCACAAACGAGATATCCAATCACAATCAAGCCTAGTGCAACAAGTGCAATTCCTAAATCAAGAGATACCAAATCCACGAAAAGTACGGCCGAAAGCACAAAGGCTACGCCCTGAATTGGAAAGAAAGCACATACAATTGAAATTATAATTGAAACCCATAATTGACTAATAGGTTTATAGTGCCCGAAATTGTTGCTAATACATATAAGACCAACAAACGCCACAAGGGCATTCCATATCTTTACAAAAAGCATCTCTCGAGAAAGTACAAATCTTCTAATATCATCACGTATTCTAATAAAAGCGTTCATATATTCTTCCTTTAATCTATTCTTCGTAATCTCTTGCAAGTAACGGTTTGGTCTGCTGAGCCTCATCCTCATACATATAGTTGAGCTTGTTGTATTTGGCTCCCAGTTCCTTAATCAATCGTCGTCCACGTCTGTAGTGTCTCTCTGCTCTCCTACGAACATTGTGAACATGTAAAATAATATAAGCTGCATATCCTAATAATCCTGCCAAAGCAATTATCAGCATATACATAGTGTTAAGATTCTCAATAGCATCGCTTATCAAATAGATAACGATAAGAGCAAATACAATACCGTAAATCAAAGTGCCAGCTAGGAATCCGCCCCAACCGTGAAGGGCTATGTACTCCTTCTTTGTGTACTTAAGCATCGGCTGATACTCTGGCCCCATTTCCTTCTCGAAAATAGCCATAGCGGTCATATGCCTAACTCTTTCTTCATTTATCATAATTATTATTCCCTTTTGTCTATACCTGTTGCAAATAGAAACATAGTTAATCAGACTGAGTATAGCATAAAATCAAGACAAAATAAAATACCTGTCGGCAAGTGCTGACAGGTATTTGTAATTATCTTTATTTTTCTAAGAATCTCATTCTGTTTTCGCGCTTTGGCTTCTCTCTTGGAGCCTCTGGCATCTTTGGTTTTTCGATAGATTTTGCTAAGGCAGCTGCTGTGTTATTCTTGCAGCTCTCGCAATATTTACCAGTTTTGATTGTAGTTCCACAAATCTCGCATTCGATACCTACAGGAGAATCATCTGCAAACTGCAATCTCTCCTCACGAATCCACTGCTTAATCTGAGATGTGGTAACATCATTAGCCTCAGCAATTTCCGGAATATTTGAGCGAGGATTCTCACGAATGTATTCTTTTACCTCCTGAAACTTCTTCTCCACCTCTTCCCTACATGCTGGGCAGATATTTGGTCCTCCAAGGTAATTAAAAAGTCTTCCGCAGTTTCTACAGTTACGAACTTCCATAGGTGATACCTCCTGTTAATCAATCACATTCTTCCAATGCAAATGCAAAGACTGTATATTTCAGTTATGCCCCCACCTTTTAATGCTTTTGATACTTCGTCAATTGTTGTGCCAGTTGTATAAATATCATCAACTACTAACACTTTTCTAAATTGTACAATATTTTCCGGCACTTTGAAAGCATTTAACAGATTTTTCTTTCTTTTTGCGCCCCTCAGCTGCTTCATCGCCACAGTATCTCTTTCACGTCTAATAATATCCCTTGAAATCGGAATTCCTAATAGCTTACCTAGCTCTGTCGCAAACACTTCCGCCTGATTATATCCACGCCTTTTCATCTTCTGTTTGTACATTGGCACAGGAACAATTGCTTCTATTTCATTATTTTTTATCCATTTGCCATATTTCTTTGCTGCATACTTTGCAAAAAGCTTTCCGCTGCACCTTTTATTGCCATATTTGAATAGATACATACTCTTCTTAATTGGGCCTTCATACACAAATACTCCCTTATTCTGCGTAAAATAATGATTCTGACCTACACATTGTTCACATAATTCTTCAACCCCGTCCTCTATGGGTTTTCCGCATTTTAAGCAGGAATTATCGTCAACCTGTTTCACTCCCTTTAGACAACCACGGCAAAAGCCCAATTCTTTTTCTATTTTCAATAAAACTTTACCGCAGGACATACATTGTTTTGGGTACAATAACCCTACGGCTGAGTTTATAATTATCTTTAAAAGCCTAGTCATTTATACTCCTTATTTGACTTATTAATGGTTTATTAATAAAATTGATTTCTAATAAAGAAGGAAAATAAAAGGATTATTATGAAAAAAAGAATAATAAGTGTTCTTTTGGTAGGACTACTAGCCGTAGGACTTATCGCCTGCCAAAACAACTCTAATAAAGAACCTGAAAATGATAATAACGAAGAGTCTACATCCGAAGACTTCGTATATAATATAGCAGCATGTCTTTCAGAAGACAATGACTACAACAGAAATCTTTTAAAAGGTTTCGAAGATTGTGTAGGTGATTACCTTGGTGCAGACCATATCAATGTAACTGTTTACACCACTTCAGAGGATATGGCCAGCGATGATGTTGTTAAAAAGGCTTTAGCAACTAATCCTGATATGATTTTCACAGCCGGCAAGGCTACACTCACTTCAGCCACTACAGCTACTGAGGCTATTCCGATTGTTGCTACAGGCATTGTTGATTTCAAGGGAACCCTTAGAATCACAAGTCTCGATGGCAAGTCATGGGATAAGACCACAGGACGCAATGTTACTGGTGTCAGCAGTAAGCCTTCTATCGTAGATCAAGTTTCACTTATGATTGAATCCACTAAGGATTTACAGACAGTTGGTATTTTATTCTCACCGGAAGACACAGATGCCATCTATCAGAATGAGATTTTTGAATCATACTTAGATCAGGCCGGCATCCCATGGAAGGAATATTTAATTCCTGCCAGCGACAGTGCAATCGGAGGCGCTGAGGATCAGAATTCCACTGCACTTACACCTAGCAAATACACTGCTTATTCTGCCAAAACTGGTATCGACGATACAGTGGTAACACTTGGAGATGGCTCTATTTTAGGACTTAATTCACCATCCTCTACTAGAGTTGCTGAACAGTCAACATTCTGGACAGGTGGTAAGACCACATCAGGACGTACTTTAGCCGACGAGGCAGAGATTGCTGAGGAAGAGGAGCCAGAAGAATCTGAAGAAAGCGAATCTGAGGAGGAGCCTACACTTGAGAGCCGTATTCAGGAGGCTTGCGATGAGTGTTCTGTCATCTACATTCCTTTCGGCAGCATTCTCACCGACCAGATGGACGTTATCGGTTCCATCACTACCGAATCTCAGGTAGTTGTTGTAGCAGGCGATACCACAATTGCTGACAATGCATTGGTTACACTTTTCACTGATCCATATTCACTTGGATATCAGGCAGGTAAAAAGGCCGTTAGAGTATTTAACGGAGATGATATTTCAACCATCAAGATTTCCAACGGGGATTCTGATGATGATGTAAAGCTTTACAACGGAGATATCGCTGAGAAATATGGAATTGAATTCCCTAAGTCATTCAGCGAATTAAAAGATTTTCTTAGTACATATGAATACGGAAGCTCTACCACCCGTCATTCAGAATCTGAAGAGGAATAGACATGATTTTACATGTTATCAAATCAAATATTTACTCTGGTGCCGAAAATGTAGTGTGCCAGATTATAAAGGGTCTCTCAGGACGTGAGGAGTTTGTGTATATGGCTCCCCACGGTCCCATCGAGGACAAGCTTAGATCTATAGGGCTTATCAATTGTTATCGTGGCATTGATAAGCTTTCTGTTTATGAAATTAAAAAGGCCGTAGAAGAGTTGTACCCAGATGTTGTTCACGCACACGATTTTACAGCCAGTGTGCTCTGTGGCATCGCCCTAAAGGGTAAGATCCCTGTTATTTCACATTTACACTGCAACCCACTTTGGCTTAAAAACCCACTTCATCCTAAGTCATTTTCATATTATTTAGCTAATAAATGGTACGCACATATTATTACAGTATCAGACTCTATAGCTGAGGAATACTGCTATGCCAGCAAGTTAAAATGTCCTATTACTACAATGGGTAATCCATTTTCCACTGAGGCAGTATTAAAGGCTGCATCAGAAGAACCTGACAGTGATATACATTCCGACTTATTATATGTAGGCCGTTTTAATCAAGCTAAGAATCCACTTGGTGCAATCAAAATATTCGAGAGCCTACCAGACAAGGATTCTCTCATATTTAGGATGGTTGGTAACGGAGAGCTTCTTGATGAATGCAAGGAGTATGTTTCTTCCCATGGTCTTTCAGACCAAATCATTTTTGATGGCTACCAGGAAAATGTTTACAAATACATGAATAAAACAAAAGTACTTCTTATGCCATCTATCTTCGAGGGATTCGGACTTGTAGCCTTAGAAGCAATGACTCTAGGCAAGCCAGTTGTCTGCTCAGGTGTGGGAGGACTTACCGATATAGTAAATGATTCCTGCGGTTATATATGTAATGATATTAAATCCTATGGAGATTCCATTTCAGAGATTCTTAGGGATGCATCAATTTATTCATCAAAATCTGAGGGCGCTATCAGACAGGCCAAGGCTTTTGACAATAGCGTTGCATACTGTGACCAGCTTTATGGTATATATCAAGATTTAAAATAGGTTTTTGCCAGTCCTTTATGGGCTGGCTTTTTTACGCTTTAAAGGTCTTTGTCGCAACTTATTGTGCAATTATCAGATAATATCTCTAAATCTAGTGGGTTTTCAAACACCTTGACATGTGGTATTATTATTATAACTATAAGTATAACTTAAGCTATCTATGTCCCGGATTAGACAAAGGATTGTCGAACGTTTTAAAATTCATGGAAGAAAGGAGGGGCGTCTTATGTCACGCATAGATACTGCGTATAATTACTTTATGACCACCTATGGCGACAACATAGGTTCAAGGTACGAATCCCATAAGAAGAGTGAATTACGCGATACCTACAACAAAATAGTGAAAGCCAACAAAGAATCCCCTCTGTACAAGATTAAGGATTCCGAGGATATAGGCCAGTTTGCGATTGATATCAAGGAGCATGCTAATTCCATTGCATTGTCAATCTCTAATTTGACTGCCAATGGCGAGGATATCTCTTCTGTTTTGGATAAGAGAATTGCTAATTCTTCTCAGCCAGAGTCTGTTGATGTAGTTTATGTTGGAGATTCTTCTGATGATGCAGAGGATTTTGAAATTCAGGTTAATAAGCTAGCTCAGCCACAGATTAACCGTGGTAATTATCTACCGCCTGATGGTCACAGCTTCGAAGAGGGACAGTATTCATTTGATTTGGATATTCGCAATCATTCTTACGAGTTCCAGTTCAATGTCAATCGTGGCGAGACTAATTTATCAGTCCAGGATAAGATTATCAGATTGGTAAATACATCAGACGTAGGCCTTAAGGCCAGCCTGATTACTAATAGCCAGAATGCTAACGCTATCGAGATTTCATCTAAGGCCACCGGACTTAACGATGACAAGGATTTATTGTTTGATATTTCCTCTAACATCTCATGGCGCGAGCTCAACACACTTGGAATCGACAACATACTTCAGAAGCCATCTAATTCTGACTTTAAATTAAATGGAGTATCTCATCAGTCGGTTTCCAATACATTCACAGTCAACAAGACCTATGAGTTGACCATGAAAAAGCCTAGCAATGGACCTGTCAATATAGGACTTATGAATGACACAGAGGCTCTTTCAACAGGTGTTAACCAGCTTCTATTTAGCTACAATGGCATGATAGATGTAGGACTTAGATATACTAGCGGACATCAGAATCGCGCACTTTTCAATGAGATTTCTTCTATTGGCCGCAACATGGCAGGAAGACTTGCAGCCATTGGAATAGACGCCGATTCACTTGGCCATCTGTCACTTGATAGTTCTACACTTACTGATGCTATCAACAGTGGTAATCGCGAGGAAGCATTCGCCACTCTCAACGAGTTCAAGGCAGTCATCCGTAGCGCCGCCACCAAGGCATCTATCAACCCGATGCAGTACGTTGACAAGGCTATTGTAGAATACAAGAATCCTGGCAAGACCCTAGCAGCACCTTATGCGACCAGCGTCTACTCAGGAATGATGTGTAATTACGGATTATAAACATATAAAGAAAAGAGGAACGACGTAAGTCATTCCTCTTTTTTTATTTCATACTATCTAGAGCCTTTTTAATATTTTCCATGGTAATCTCATCTACTGACTGTGCCAAGGATTCTGATAACTCACTATCTTCGTAAAAATAGCCTTCCATGCTTTCATCGCCAGTTTCATAGTGGAATATCAAAACATTATCTTCACCTTTATGGTCCGTTCCAACTATGATTAAGTCTGTGGTTCCATCAGCGTTATAATCATATGCTTCCATATCCCTTACTTTATATATATCATTTATGATTTCGTTGTCATCTGTATATTCATGGAGTAATAATCTGTCGAATTTCTTTCCATTATTAACAGCATATATAAATGACTCATTAGGGAAATCTTCTAAATTATCATAAACATAAAAATTTGTAGCGCCTTTAAGCTCAGGCATTTCCACCTCATATGCCACTTCTAAATTACTTCCTAAGGCCCAATCAAATATGTTTGAAACAAACTTATAGCTATCATTTTCCTTTTTGAATGTAACATCTCTAGGTGGAAAGACAACCTCAGACCAGTTATCACCTTCAACTACCTCTACATGAACCTTGTACAAATCGCCTTCCTTTGTGCCTGAAACACATTTATATTTACCGCACAAGCTCTTAATCTCTGATGGATCATCTTTTATAAATTCTATAGTTTCTTCAATATCTTTAATTTCACTTTCAGTATCAAATTCAGAGCTTAAATACTCTATGTAGAAATTTGGCTGATACTCATTAAAATCATTTTCTATGCTTGCTAGCTCTTCTTGAGAAAGCTCAACTGTTGTTTCCTTATCTATTGCAGTGGTAGGTGTATTACCACAACCAATCAAAGACAACAACAATCCAATTGCCACAATTCCTTTTTTCTTCATAACTATTATTCCCTTTCTTGTAAAACTAAATGATGTCTCTATATTGATCTAAAGCCAAAGCAAATTCGAAATTGTCCATTAAACATCATTATAAGGATTATCTTTTAGAATTATTTCTATTTCTTCCTTTTTTCTTTTCTCAAAATCTTCTCCAAACAATGAAAAAACCTCTATTTCTTTTGCAAATAACGCTCTAAATTTTTCTATTATTTAATATCTAATCACGATAACCCCATATCCATTGCGATTATCGTATCCACTTTTATAGGGTAGCTTCATTACACAATCTAGTATTTCTTAATCAGTTCCCTAATTTTTGCTTCTTTTTCTTCATTACTATATTTCATCCATTTTTCGTGTGTTATTTCTGGAAGGTCTACTTCGATTATAGATTCTGGTTCAGCTACAACTTTTTCGAATGAATCTCCTCCACATAAATCACATTTTCTTCTTCCATTAAATTCTACTGGCGTTCCTTCTATTTCATCGCAAGCTATATTAAAAATAGAATCAACAATATTATATAAATCGGTATTAACAATCTTTTCGAATCCAATAACATTCTTTGTTAAATCAACAAATTCTGTATACGCCTCATCTTCCAACATATTTATATAGGCATATTTTTTCCCACCATTAAATAAAGCTAAACGTTCACCATATGTGTAATCATTTAGGTAATAAAATTCATTTCTTGCTTCGCATCTAGCACACTTTACAATTTCTCTTCTTAGACTTTTTCTCATAAAACATCCTTTCATTGCACCGGAGTGACTATTCTCGGAGATAATATATTTCGGATCGATTCCATCCAATACACTCTGACACCATAAAGTATTTTTACCCTTATAATTTCAGCATTCCTATTTTTAAAATAATCCGAAGGCTCAACAGCCTAATGTTCACGAAGAAAAATAAGCAGGACCTTACAAAGCACTGCTTATTTCTATTAATCGTTTTCAATCTATCTAAAACTTTTCCACTCCTTAGAATTAATTAGAGCTTTTCCATCCCACTGATTCGATTCTTCTAATATTTCATTCAAATATTATTTCTTTTCTTTAAATAACGCTTTTCTACCTCTAAAACCCTTCTATAAAGCGCCTCTGTCATCTCTTCTTCCGCTCCTTCATCGAGAATAACAACACCACCTCTATCATTCGTATCATATACATAAAATACACCATTCTCCTCATAAATACCAATAATGTCAGGAACCTCTGTCATTTTTCCACACTCAACCTGCAAGCTACCAATAATATGATTTTCCGTTGATAGTCTTTTTTGCAATTCAATTAATGTCATTTTTGTATCTCCTTAAATATTCCCATTTTTTCATACATACTTGTAATAAAAACATACATGCAATTGTTCTTAATCATTATCTTGCCATCTGCCTCTATTGCTGTATATAAATGTTTCTCCTGCATCAAAGACTAATCTTAATAGCTTCTGCTTTTTATGTCATCTTTTCCATTCCTCATGTAATCCATACAAATAATCTTTCACATCATCTTTTACTATTATTTCATCCGTACATAAACTTATTTGTGTATGCAAACCTATTGGCACTCGTTTTAGGATTATGCAATCAATCTCATGTATTAATATATCTTTATAATATACTCCTGGTTCACTACGATTAAAATTATATGTATGTGCCAATTCAGAATTTGTTGTTAAGATTCTTATTGAATTATCTTTTATAAAATCTTCGTATCTAGGTGAGTAAAATAAACAATAATCATTTAATAAATATCTAATAAAAATCTCCTCATCAAAGACTGCATCCACCTCTTTTTCACTTACAGTTTTTTCATATGTATTAATTGTCTCAAATCCAGATATAAACGAATGTAATTCAAACCCTTCTTCTTTTTTACTAGTCAAAAATACTTTACCATCATTGTATACAGCCCTAAATCGTCTATTATTGTAAATCGCATATTCACTCACTCTATATTCCTCCTAATAATATCCATTCTGCTTTCACAGTATCCTTTACAGTATAAGCATCAACATCAATTACCGAGCTCTCCTGCAGACTCTTTGTTGTTTATTATTATGTTCAATTCGTCCGTATAATATCTTCCATCAACTATTCAATATTATTCTTTTTCTATAATCGCGCCCAAACATGGATATTTTTTAATAATATACGACTTCCACCTTCTTTACACAGAACAAGATCATTCTCGCTTTTCTTTATTTCGATTATATTTTCAAATTCTCCCGAAAAAATAATATCCTTATTGTATGCAATACCAATATCTATAGTTTTAGCATATGCATCCACCGTTAATGTCAACCCTAAAGATGTGCCATCTTTTAGTGTATAAATTAGCATCCCCTCACCTTCTTCACCAATAGTTATAGGTTCATTTTCGAAGAATTCAATCATATCTATATCATCATATCTTATATACATATATTAGTCTCCTTACCTTGGAATTACTGTAATAACTTTACCCGTTCCATTAACTATAACAGTAACATCTGCCGTTGATAAATAAATGCCCCTTCTGGCATATCCCAGCCACTTTCCTTTCCGCCTTCTACTCCAACCTCTTCAACAACTGCCTTTGGTCTACCGATAGCATCTATTTTCACATTCTCATTAGCCACAACCTTTGCTGTATTACGAGATGCTGCTGCAGCTTGCATATAATAAGCTCCTGTTATTCACGCATTAATTAATGCTTGTTTGTAGTCAATATTATAGGCAGCTTATCATTTAAAATATTAGCACGAATAGCTAGCTTTACAATGTTCTATTTATAAAAGGCACTCTTAACAAATCTGCCAGGAGTGCCTCTATATAATATCTTTCTATGTGATTGTATTAGGTTTGATTAAATAATTAAAAACATACGAAATAATTCATTAGTGATTCATCCAATTATTTCCAACGTTTATATATTTCTGCTAATTCTAATAATCCCAGCCCCAATTCATCTGTAAAATCCCACGAATCAACTATTATTCTAGGATAGTTCAATGGTAAACATTTATTATTCATCATTTTTTCAAGTTCTTCTAATATATTTCTTAATTGTGTATAATCCTTTGTACTCTTTCCATTTTTAGCATTTTCCATTTCCTTTTTAATTTGTTGTTGAATATCCATATTTTTTTCTTATACTTTGATTCTACTGACATTTAATTAAATCTCCATCTGTAATAGACAATCTCTCTAGCAATAGCGCGGATGAAAAATTCATCCTTTAAACGTAACTAAACAATCACACGTTCCTCGTATGAAAAATGTTTACCTTTTTATTCAGTTATCCAACTTCATTTTACAATCGGCGAAGAATAATTAATGGACTATTTTTATATCTAAAAGTTTCCCCGTTGTTCTCTCCACCAAGAATCTTCTTCCCCAAAAATCTGTAGCATACAACAATCCATCAATAATTTCTAAATCAATATATGGAATCTGCTCTTTTCTCTTAACACAAGATGGCATACTATTGTCAATTTGCCATACTAAATTTCCTTGTGCATCGTAGCAAAACACATTATTTAACTCATCGTACTCCAAATCAACACGTGGTATTTTTAATAAAACATAACTAAAACTTTCATATTTAATAATCTTTTTTACAGAATACTTAGTATTAACTTTTCTATCTCCTATGACAACAAAATCATTATAACAATCTTCCATATTACGTTTTCGTCCTATATTATCAAAATATCTTACATTCCTTTGAATAATACAAATCCGCTTCTATCACTAATGACCATAGGATTTCATCTGCACACAATTCATCATAATCCGATATAGCTCTTACCAATCCTAGTACTGCGCCATCAGAATTTCTAATAATCCTTTTATGCACTGCTTCTATTAACTTTATTACATGTTCTTTAAAATATCGTAAATACTCGGCCGTACTCTCATCATCTATGTTAACTTTATCGAGATATTTACTAATATTAGTCAATTTAGTTTCCAAAATATCATATTTACTCATAATACCCCAAATCTCCTCTTTCCTCTAACGCTAATCCAACGTCTCTTTCTTTTAATCCTTGAGTTTCAATTTTATATCCATGTGCCGGATCGCTAGCTAATAATCCCAGCTCTTCAATAACCATCTCCGGGCTATCGATAGCAGCCAGTTCCGCATTTTCTCCCGACACTACTTCTGTAGCATTCTTAGATCTGCGGCAGACTCTATAAAATATGATGTTTTTAGAAATATACTATTATAGGGTCAAGCTTCCGTCAGACCCTCAAGTTAAACCTTCAAATACTTCAATTATTCCTCAAGTACTACATGCCAACTTTCCCTACCATTTGTGATATTAACTCAATATGTTCTCTTATCTTTACTATATTCAAATTATCAACTTTTTCGCTACCACCTAATCCCAATAATGGCACATACCCAAAACATTCATCCTGCTCTAGTTTTCCTAATTTATTTACCGCCTCTATATACAGGGGTATCTGAAAATATTTTTCAAAAAAATATTCATCGTCAAGATTTTGTATAAATCGTTTGAAACTTTTTGCGAGCATAACAAAATCACCGTTTTTATACTTAACCATACCAATATATTGTCCTTCTTCAAGAGTTATTACATCCCCAAAAGCCGTTGCTAGAATTGGAATAGAGATTTTTCCTCTAAAATATGTTTCGTTAAGCAATTCTTGATAATCTTCTGGATTAATTACTTTTAGATATCCCCCCACCAATCTACAAAATCCAAAATCTTCCCAAATTTTTGTTAATTCATATGGTACTACTGATTTATATTTTTTAAGTAATTCCTGATTTATATCTTGTCCTTTTTCAATATGCAACATGTTAGTCTCCTAATGAATATGAAAAAATGTATAAAAATGCAATGTCTCTGTCAGTTACTCAACTGTCAGCACAACTCTTTTTTATTTGCACTAAATCTTTGCACAAGAGAAATAAATAAACTAGTCATTTATAAATTTCATATGTAACAAGTATTCTTCGCACTACCGAACTATTTTATAGAAGTGTAAGAGTTTTTCCCTAATCATTCATGTAAAAATCCAAAATTTAATTCTTCCCTTTTCTAACTCATTTATAGGCGCGCACACAACCAATCCAAACATATCATCCATAGAATTATATTTTTTATTTTCTTCTATTGGATGCATATGAAACGTTTTTCAATTTACATCTACGCCTTTGCTCGTGAGTATTTCAATAAATTTCTTTTTAAACATCTCATGATTCATAATTATTTTACCTCTTCTAACATTTTTATATATTCAAGTACAGGATTCGTACAATATTCCTTAGCATCAATCGGTATATAATAATATTCAAGCCTTGTTTTATTTAACGATAAACCCTGTTGTTCAAATAGAGCTTGATAATTCATAGCCTGATCTACGGTAGGTTGATAATGCCCTGATAAAAAGCACTGAAGCTAATATGGTATATTAGTCACTTTATTTACGACGAATCTTTTTCATTATATCCTCTTTTCTTTTTCTATTTCTCAGCTCTATAAGAAGTTCCTCATAAGCTTTCTCTTTTGACTCATGTATTGAAAGTATGTGAAATGCTGCTCTCTCATCGGTTTCATATACAATCCAACTACTATCCTCTACGATACCGAGAACATTTGCCACTCTACAACTATCTTTAGAATCGCCAATATTATACTTATCCAGTCCTTCTTCTTTAACAATCTGATAAAAATCATTACTATTCCTTATATTATCTCCATATTTCATGTATCATTCCTAATTCCTTTAAGCTTTCTACTGACATCGGCAATTCTAATTGTGTACCGCCACCAGGTCCAAACTGAATATTTAAGGAAAAGAGGAACGACAAATGCCATTCCTCTTTTTTATTTCATATTATCTAGGGCTTTTTTAATATTTTCCATGGTAATCTCATCTACTTTTTCCAATAATGATTAAATCTGCGGTCCATCCGCATTATAATCATATACTTTCATATCGCTTACTAAATATATCCGCAGAAACCACAAGTGTGCAATATAATTGCACTTGTGGTTTCCACTTTATTGATTTAAAACCATTCACTTAAATACATTTCGATCTTATTATTTCATCTTTCTCATTTTCTCTAATAGCATCTAGTTTAAACCCTATAAATTCATCTCCAGCAAAAATCAGACTATCCAAACTTGTAACGTGTAATTCCTTTATTTTATTACAACTATTATCACTTCGTATAACCCATATTGTATCGCCATCTATCCAATAATTAAAATCACAATTATAAGAAATATAACAATTATCTTTTGGATTGAAAACTTCACTGAAAACATTTTCGTTGTATTCACCTATATTTTCTAGTTCTATTTTTCTATGTTCTAGTTTTTCGTCTTGTAAGAAATAACTTACATATTCAATCTTATTATTACCGTTGATTGCAATATCTAACGGTGGTTTTTTCCCATTCTCATATAAAATATGGCAATTTTGTCTTACACTCTTCTCCTTGATAGATATCTCAAAAAATAACAATCCTTCTCCCATGCTCTCAATCTTTCTAATGTATTTATCACCATTTTCCATATGTTCCAAAATATCTACCCTCACTCCGTGAACCAAGTATCTCCATCGCCGCCTGATTAACGGATGCTCCATAACTTTCCAGTATAGCTTGACTACGCACTCCAATGCTCCAACTCTCATCTCCAAATCTATAACATATTAGTCCCTGTTTCAGGATTAACATATGAAATATTTTCATCTAACTCTAGTTTAAATGTTGCCGGTATTTCAGTCGCAGCATATTGTCAGCCATTCCAGTGATTCTATCAAACACTGAAGAATTACCACCCTCCACACCTACTACATCTTCAATAACTATCTCCGGAGTATCGATAGCATCTATTTTCACATTCTCATTAGCCATAGCCTTTGCTGTATTACGAGATGCTGCTGCAGCTTGCATATAATAAGCTCCTGCAGTGAAGGTTCCTGCTATCCCTGCGTTTATTAATGCTTGTTTGTAGTTGATATTATATGCAGCACGTATAACCAGATTTCCTCACCTTATATATATTTAAATAACATAGCCTTCCTGTAATATCATATCAACACTTTTTATGTTCCCATCCAATCCATCCGGAAATATATATCCTAGGTAACGCAAAAAAGGTAAGTATCATCAAATATTCCCCTTTTTGTATTCCGAAACAGTCATTTTTGCCGAAAATCCCAAAATACCTTTTTTTTCTGCCAAGCTTTGCAAAGTGCTTAGAGCTTCCTCATTTTTCACATGTAACAATGCACATGCAGTATGCAATCTCACATATCCATTTTCATGATTCAATAATTCTAAAAAAACAGCATTACATAGTTCATTATTATCAACTAACCATTTTTTTCTTTTTTCGATCACTCTATAATACTTATTTGCTTGATTTGCATTTCCCTCTTCTTGTGCTATACCATTATTAATCGATGCATTCACAAAATCATTCACCACATTACTAACATCATTCATATTTATAGACCTCCCTTTTAATATGGAGTGAAAATCCAACCATTACTTGTTGGTGTCACAGTTCCAAATTCTCTTAATAAATTTATACCAAACTCAAATTGTTCTTGAAAACTTTGACCTGAAAGCCATTGTCGTACTGTTTGTCCACCTGTAAAGAACTGCTTTGAAGAATAGTATCCACTAATTTTAGCATGAACTGAGCCTTTACCATGTGGAATGGATATAACATTATTTATATTGTTTACTTGAGTAGAATCAAAGCCCGATTTACTAATTTGCGACTGTTCCACTATATGATGCCAAGCATTTCCCTCCCCTGGGGAACCTAGCTCTGCTTTCAACTCATTAAAATTATTAAATCCTTTATTCGGTACAATATCATTTACACTCTCAACTCTAGCTAATCCCTCACTAGCCACATCTTCCAAAACCACCTCATGGCTTTCAACAGCAGTTACTTCCACATTTTCATTAGCCACAACCTCTGCTGTACTTCGAGATGCTGCCACTGATTCAATATAATACGTTCCTGCAGTAAAGGCTCCTGCTATTCCTGCATTTATTAATGCTTGTTTGTAGTCAATATCATATGCAGCCTCATCATTTAAGATATTAGCACGAATGGCCGGATTTATGTATACCTCATCCACATATTCCATTGTAAATCCAGTTACTCCGGCGCCTAATGCTCCTACTGGCGCAGGAATTCCAGTTGCAAATCTTCCTGCTCCTCCAACTACGAACATCGCAGAAGTCTTAACACCTTGTTCTATACCTGTTGCAGTACCGTATGCTACTGCCTGGCTTTCTGTATAACCTTCTCGTTCTGCCTGTGCTTTGCTATTTCCTCCAGTACTTACACCATATAGTGCTCCTGTTCCAACCGCACCTGCTAGAAGTCCTACAGCTCCAGCTCCACCGGTAGCTACAGCAATACCAACGCCTGGTGCAGCTGCTCCTACCACTTTAGAACCTGTGTATAAATACATTTCACCCTTTGTCTTTGCACTTGACATTATCATGCCATCTAGATATTCAGAAGTGGTGTTCATAGCAACACCATCTCTATCATCATTTAGTCCAAATACATTTTCGATACCCGTGGATATGCTATCAAATCCTATTCCAACTTCATAGACTGCTTTTAAAGCTGTACTGTCCTTTATTCCCTCATATTGAGCAGCTGCTGCCTTTTGTCTTAAGCTAGGGATTAATAAATCTATATACTCATCTGCATAATCTGTGCCATTAATACTATCATTATAGTATAGATAGTTATAATTTCTTATCTGCTCCTCGGTCATAAATCCCAGCGCATCATCTATATATGTACTATATCCACTAACAGCATATGAACAAGCCGCTTCTGCTTGATAATTAATATCATTAATATATCTGTATCTTCCAGAATCATCATTTTCTGATTTCAAGCCTTCATGATACTGAGCCGCACTTGAATTCTCATCAGCAAATATACACTTTTTCTCTAACTCTGATACTCTTGTGGCATCCTTTACAATCTTAAGATTCTTTCTATAATCCTCTACCTTTTCCTCTTCTTCTATTAAATCATACTTTTGATCATATGAAAGACCATCCTGGTTAAATATAACTCCCTGGTAATTGCTAAGAATTCCCTCTTCTTTATATGTAGCTCCCCAATTCACCACAAGTCCCTGAGGTGTAGTGTGTAGTGGTAAACTAAATTTGGACATGAAAGCGGGGGATATTATACATTAAATATAGAATATTGGACCTATATAAAGTCTTTATGTTCATGGAGGTTTACTATGTACTACAGTAATGAGGAAAGAATTGAAGTCGGCCGACAAATACATGAATCAGGCTTATCAAATTTAAAAGCTGCTAAATTGTTTGGAATAGTGGAAGAAACTGCCAGAAGATATCGCATCTTATATGAGGAATCGGCCGGTATTCCACATAATCCAAGCACAAGTGCGAAGAAAGAGAAAGATATCACAAAGATAGTTAATACAGATGAGCAAAACTCATTAGACTATGAATCAATGACTAAAGAAGAACTGATTCAAGAATTAATGAAGGCAAAAATTCAAGAAGAACGATTAAAAAAAGGCTATTACGTGAAGGGAGTTGGTGTGAAAAAGGAGTATCTTCATTTAGACAATTAGAATATCAGGTTATTTTAACACTATCAGATACATTTGATGTTAAAGCACTTTGTAATGCTATGGGGATTAATAGAAGCAGTTATTACTATTGGAAAAAGCACTTATCAAATCCATCAAATAGAACCAAAAACTTAATAAGTAACATCATGCTCTTTGAGGAATATCATCGAAAGTATCCCTCACATGGATATCGTTGGCTTAATGCTAAAATACGTTTAGATACAGGGCTCATTGTTTCTGATCCATATGCACATAAATGCTGTAAAATCGCATGAATAAAAAGCAAATCAAAACATTATAAATACAAAAAGCCAGGTCGCCCTTATAAAGTCTATCCTAATTTATTGCTCTCAGAACTAGATGTTGATGGTCCTATGAAATGCATTGTAAGTGATATGACTGCATTTTATGTAAAAGGCATATATTACGAACTTACTCTATACATGGATTTATGGAACAATGAAATAATTAGTCATTCTCTTTCATCTAAACGAGGAGACAGAATGACTTATATAAGTGGATTAAATGACTTTTTAGAAATAAAAAAAATATCCAGAATTAAAAACAATTCTGCATTCCGATCAAGGTTCTGTGTATGCATCTCAAGACTATAATAAATTATTACCCGCATATAATGTAATTCGCTCAATGTCACGAACTGGAACACCTACTGATAATGGTGCTATGGAAGCCATAAATGGATGGATTAAATCAGAAATATTCACTGATTTTCATATTACTAACAATGAAAATATCCAAGATGAAATAGCTGCATATATTCATTTCTACAACGAAAATCGTCCAGCATATTCGCTGAACTATTTAACACCAAAGCAGTATAAAGAAGAGTTTGCAAATGTATAAATGCCATTTATCCTCTGTCTTTTCTATACAGTATGATTCACTTGGCAAACCTCCTTCAAGAGAATACAAATCTTGAGGAACGTTCTTCACCATTAATAACTCTATTAATTCTTTGATACTCATTTATTGTTCAAACTTTCTTAAATCCCACAAATATTTTAATATTGTCTAAATGCTTTTGTAATCATTATTTATTTCTGTCAGCAAAATGAACAACTCTGTAGGTTCATTCATATTCTAACCCCATACAGTAAACGCCATCGCAAATGATTCTAAATATCTATTTTCTGCTAATGGCAAATCATTCTCTATAACCTTTTTCTTAATGTTTATCAACTCAGGAATTATACCTTCTAATTGTTGTATAGAAGCTTCTCCATCTATCCCTTTCTCTCTTTTATTAATTTCTGCCAAACATAAATCATATGCCTTATCTAATTTATTAATGAATTCACTCTTCATAATAGTTCAGTACCTTTTTAGAAGTTTGTGTTGCTTGAGACAATTTTATCGAATTTGCCGTTTATCATAAAAATTGAGAATGTTCCATTAAAGCATCTGTATCCACTCAAAAAAGGATTTGCCACCATTCACATAATTCCCCCTATTACCATCATTAATCGAATTTGCTGCTATTTTTACAGCTTGCTCAATATTATTCATATGAATATAAGCTAAACATTTTAACACTTCCTTATCCATACCGCCTTCATATACGATAACATACTCATCAATATCATACTTTTCCATGAAATTATGACTACATTCATCTACTAATCCAACAAGATATTCTGCTTGTTCTTCATATTTCTCTGTAAGGTCAACTTCTCCCTTTTTCAACAAAACCGAAGGAGCCTTAAAAGCACCTATTGCCCTTAGCGAATCGTTTTTTTTGCTATTAGATGACATTTGCATAATCTCCCAAAAAATATCATCATAATCATAATTTTTAATATAAATTCGATAAACTAATTTCTGCGAATTTACAATAAGGAAATCGCAATGAATAAAAGCCTTATCTATTACCTTGTAAATGGTATTTTTCTTTGTTTTGTATTCTCTGCCATTTGAAGAGATGTATATTGCATTAATTAATTTCTTTTGCTGATTTTTATCTAGTTTCATCTGTTTCCTCCTGTGAAACACTATATTGTATCTTTATCCCCAATTCAGCAACTTGATTTTGAACTGATTGTAAAAATTTTTTCGCATTAATGGTTAAATTATGTAAGAAATGAATCTCTATAACTCCATATGCTATTTCTTCCCCTTTGTAGATTTCCTCATATTGTTTCTGTTCAAGAAAGGTAATATATACATTAATCTTTTCTTGCAACATCACTAGATGCTGATATTCATCACTCCAATCTACATGATCAGTTATCAATAGAATTATCCCATTCTTATCATAGGTTAATGCTACGCCGTCTACCGTTTTATTATCTACTACAGACATAATACCTCCTAATCTGGTCGAATTATCGTTACTTTTGTACCTGGCGGAATTTGGTATCCACCAGAGAATATACCTTTGCCGTTTCCAACAACTGTTGCACCACTTTCGAAAATCTCAGGAAATGCAATTTTTTGATTATCTGTTAATGGCGCTGTCAATGACGATTTATATTCATTTATTACAACATTTCCATTTGCATCTAAACCAATTGCATCAACTCTTGTTCTAACACCAGAAGATGTTTTTACAGTAATCTGCTCAACTGCATTTTTGTTTTGAGATTTAAATTTAGCAAATTCTTGTTGCTCGAAAGCTCTTCCTTTTGCTCTATTTTGAGCTAATACATCAGCTTTACTTCCACCCTCCACACCTACTACATCTTCAATAACTATCTCCGGACTATCGACAGCAGCCAATTCCGCATTCTCATTAGCCACAACCTCTGCTGTACTTCGAGATGCTGCCACTGATTCAATATAATACGTTCCTGCGGTAAAGGCTCCTGCTATTCCTGCATTGATTAATGCTTGTTTGTAGTCAATATCATATGCAGCCTCATCATTTAAGATATTAGCACGAAGAGCTGGATTTATGTATACCTCATCCACATATTCCATTGTAAATCCAGTAACTCCCGCACCTAGCGCTCCAACAGGTGTAGGGATTCCTGATACGAATCTTCCAGAACCTCCTACTACAGACATTGCCGAAGACTTTATAGCTTCTTCAATTCCTACTGCCGTGCCATATGCCACCGCCTGGCTTTCTGTGTAACCTTCTCGTTCTGCCTGTGCTTTGCTATTTCCTCCAGTACTTACACCATATAGTGCTCCTGTTCCTACTGCTCCTGCTACTAGTCCTACAGCTCCAGCTCCACCGGTAGCTACAGCAATACCAACGCCTGGTGCAGCCGCTCCTACCACTTTAGAACCTGTGTATAAGTACATTTCACCCTTTGTCTTTGCGCTTGACATTATCATGCCATCTAGATATTCGTATGTGGTGTTCATTGCAACACCATCTCTATCATCATTTAGTCCAAATACATTTTCGATACCCGTGGATATGCTATCAAATCCTATTCCAACTTCATAGACAGCTTTTAAAACTGTACTGTCCTTTATTCCCTCATATTGAGCAGCAGCTGCCTTTTGTCTTAAGCTAGGGATTAATAAATCTATATACTCATCTGCATAGTCCGTGCCATTAATACTATCATTATAGTATAGATAGTTATAATTTCTTATCTGCTCCTCGGTCATAAATCCCAGCGCATCATCTATATATGTACTATATCCACTAACAGCATATG
>JAEEGH010002670.1_pt1 | contig 47857 bp, 39 predicted proteins | sample 9134181 | NCBI WGS metagenome assembly JAEEGH01 (sample SAMN16246544, study PRJNA631951) | gut metagenome | biome: gut microbiome; feature: rumen; material: DP-attached | host: Bos | place: Iran: Karaj | collected 2018-10
TGAAAATAATCTCCCAGTTAATATCGTTATCTTCGGCCACTAAGATATTAAGACCTTGTAAGTCACTATAATCATTTTCAGGTTCAATGGATTCTACTTCAGCACCAAGTATTTCACTGATCTTGTTATACAAGGTAGAACGGAATAATGGTTTACTTAAGAAGCCATTAACACCTGCTTCTTTAGCTTGCTCTTCAACATCAGACCAGGAATAAGCAGAGATTAATAGAATAGGGACATTAGATTTAACTTCTGAACGAATACGTTTAATAGTTTCAATGCCGTCTATATCAGGCATCTTTAAATCAAGAATAACGATGTCGTAATTCTTACCTGATTCTTCACGATGTTTAATCATGCCTAAAGCTTCTAGACCACCATGAGCGGGTTCCGCTCTTAGACCAAGAGATTCTAATGTGTCGACTGCGGTTTCTAGTAAGATCTCATCATCATCGACAATTAAGACATCCATTTCATTAAGTTTCATATCAGCGCGTTGATGTTCCGCGACTGGGATATCTAAAACAACAGTGAATGTTGTGCCTTTACCTTGTTCACTTTCACATTCAATCGTGCCTTCCATAAGGTCCACCATTTGTTTTGTAATAGCGAGGCCTAAGCCAGTGCCTTGGATACTATTAACACGGCTATCTGTTTGTCTAGAGAATGGTTGATACATCGTCGCCATATATTCTTTAGACATACCGATACCAGTATCACTAACGATATAGGTAAGTTTTACACAGCCTTCTTTTTCACTTTCTTCTTCCTTCATATCAACAGTGACACGACCGTTCGGTTCAGTGTACTTAATCGCATTAGAAAGAATATTGATATAGATTTGGTTCAATCTTAATTGATCAGCGTATAAGTATTCCTTTTCCATACGATTGATATGGAAGCCAAACTCAATGTTCTTCTCTTTAATCATTGGTTGCGATAAGTTCATTAAGTTTTCGACTGTTTCCACGATAGAGAAAGTCTGTGGTACGAGATTGACCTTACCACTTTCAACTTTAGAAATATCCAAGATGTCATTGATTAATGTCAATAAGTGATTACTAGCGAGAGTAATCTTACGTAAGTTCTCCGCGACTGATTTCTTATCATCTAGATTCTTTTCCGTAATCGTAGTTAAACCAATAATCGCATTCATTGGAGTACGAATATCATGGGACATAGTTGATAAGAAGTCGGTCTTAGCTTTAGAAGCGGATTTCGCTTCTTTCGCGGTGACTTTTAATTGCTTATTGAAGTAAAGCATAATGACTAAGTCAAAAACAAATAAGACAAATAAGCCAGTGGATACAATACCAATTAATAACCAGTTTTCAGTCTTAGCTTCTAAATACTTAGATGGCATTAAGCTTAATAATGTCCAGTCGCCAGTGGCCTCGAATGGAGTAAACGCTAAGATGCATTCTTCACCACGGGAATTAGACATCATAAATGAACCAGTAGATGAAGTAATGTTATTAAAGAATTCAGTGGCTTTTGTAGGATCTATTTTGTTATATGACTTATAGAATTCAAAGAAACTGGAATTCTTATAAGAATTACCTTTAATAATATAGTCGCCATCAGCGTCGATGATGGATAATTCAGCGTTTTCAAATTCTTCTTGTGGGAAGACCCATTTTTCTTTTAATTCAGAGATTGGTAAAACACGCAATAAAATAGCGTCTTTTAATTCACTAGATGAATCTTGTTTAACTTTAACAAAATTACAGAACGCGATTGATTGTTCACCGTTCACTGGATTAGTGTACGCACGTGAGATATTGATGGATGTACCGATTTCATGAATCCAGTTTACGTCATTTAAGAAATCTAACGCTTTATAAGAGACATTAAAGTCGCTAGCATCTGTGCTTCTCGCTCTTGTGGATAAACCTGTTAAAGTATCACGAAATACAACATGCGCCGAGGCATTTGGTAAAACGTGAGAAATACGAATAAATGATATTGCATCATCAATGGTGAGGTCTTCACTATTGATGTAATGGGCCCAGACATCACAAACACGTTGTTCGCCTTCTAAATAGTTCTCAGTGACGTGCTCCATTGTAATCGTTGTGTTTTCAAAATGTTCGATTTGTTTTCTTGTACTTTCTTTGGTTTCAAAGTTAGAGTAAACCACGACGAAAGTCACCATTGAGATCATAATGATGATGTTAACAATAACGACCCATATTCTCTTCATAACGATAAAATGCAAAAAACACTCAACTGTTTTAGTGGGGATAATAACGACTTATCTGTTGTTATTATGATAACACATTAATTGACGTAATATGCGCGAGAATTATTAAAAGCGCCTTTTATAAGCGCTTAATTCAAGATTTAATCAAGATAAATTAATTGGTGCCGCACTGTGGCACCTTTCCTAAAAAGAGTATAAAGCTGTATTAAAAAAGAAATCTTAATTATTTGTGCGAGACTACTTTTCTATTGTTTCAATAACCTTATTTATTCTTGCGCGAAGGCCTTCTCTATCAGCACATGCTCCTAGATTAACTTTTTTTAATTTTCCTGAAGGAAGTCGATATGTAAAAATCAACATATTGTCAGTAATGAAATTATCTTTTAGTTCAACGTAATCGCTTGGATCAATTGTTATTTCTTTTCCCTGCAGAGTATGAAGAATAAACTTACATTTATCAGCATCATAATCTATGCAATTGTGTTTATTTGACGCGTTGATACAAACTTTTAACAAACCAAAGATTCCTGCAAAGAGTAGTAAAACAGCAAGAGCAGCTATGACGCTCATGCTAAGCCACATAATTTCACCAAAGAATATACCTAAAATGATGTAGACAGTTGTTATCACTATGCCTAAAACTAAAGCGACAATAAAAATAGCAACAACTGAACCCGGGCTACATCTATACGCTACTACATGAGACTCTAAAGGTTTCTTTGCCTCTTGAACAGGTTGAATTGCTTTATTTTCTTTTAACGGATAACCGCAGTAAATGCATGATTCAGCCTTATCACTAATCTCTTTTCCACATTCAGGACATTTTATAAGTGCCATATATTTGTTCCTTCTTTCAATATATCATTCATCATCGTTCTCCATTATGACTTCATATTGCCTATAAAAATTTCATTAAATTTTCACTATTTTTTCACTATTTTCGATATAGTTCCACTACTGTTTCAACATGTGTCGTCATTACAATATGGATATATCAATATACTTTGATTTCTATAGCCAAAGCACCATATTTATCTATTTGTTGTTGGGAATAGTAAATAAGCATGTCATTCGGATTTGCTACTTCGTCTTTCCTGTAGCCAATTGCGGTTTTCTCATGCGAAGAATAAAGTTCAGCGAAAGATTTAAAGGTTTTTAAATCAGTAACTTCCACTATTATTTCTTCTTTTGTTTCTGTATTTGTAAAAACAACGAGATCTCCAATAGTAAGTTTTTGTCTTTTTTCATCATTGAGCCTCATCTCTATTTTTTTGCTTCCGTTCTCAATAAGTTCAAAAGCATCTGGATAGAGATTCATTTTATGAACAGTAGCAACTTCAAGTAGGCTCTTTTTAAAAGAAGGAAAATTGACTTTGATGGTTTTATAAAGAATTGCAAAATCAACTACGTCATAATCGTGACAAACTCTATTTCTTATTGAAGCTATGCCATCCCAAGGAATAGATGATAATTTCTTTTTAAAGTCTTTTGATAAATTCGATGCATCTTCTGCTATTTTTGTGAATCTATTTTCAATCGCATCGCATAGAAAACCATCGTTAATTAAATCATCCATGCTTTTGTCTTTGAGATATCTAGATGTAATCTCTATGCTTCTCAATAATCTTTTGACATAATAAAAATCATTTTTAATGTTATCCATAGATTTTTATTCCGTCCTTCAAAATCTCATTCATTAATTTAACATTTTGGATTGCTGTTTCTAATCTTAGCAAATCAATCTTTTTCTTAAGTTTGGTTTCTAGTTCGTTTAACAATTGATAATACTCAATGCCTTCAACACCTGAAACAATCATTAAATCGATATCGCTATCACTTCTTGCTTTGCTTTTAGCGTAACTACCAAAAAGATAAACTGCGCTAACATCATATTTTTGGCAAACGCTAAATACTGCATTTTTAATCAAATCAAGCGATAAAACTGCCTTACTAGCATAATCATTCAAGATAGTAAGCATTTGATTATATTTAAATGTCCCTTTATATTGCTCTTCATCTTCATAGCGACAATATGTTCTGAAAGGTATGTTTAAAATAGCCGCTGCTTCGGGCTGTGTAAGTCCTAATTGTTTTCTTGTTTCTTTTAGTTCCATGGCAATATTATAATTTATTTCTTGCCATTTTGGCAATATAAAATTACAAAACTTGCCGCTTATTTTCGATATAGTCCTACTATCGTCTCCACGTGAGCAGTCATTGGGAACATATCGACTGGTTGAACATATTTAACTTCATATAAGGAGGATAGATATTCGATATCTCTCGCTAATGTTTCGGGGTTACATGAAACGTAGATGATTTTCTTAATCTTCTTTTTCATGACTGTTGATAAGAATGTTTCATCACTACCACTTCTCGGTGGATCCATGATTAAAACATCAATATCTCCAATGTATTTAGTGATGAACTTACCTGCATCATCGCAGATAAACTCAATATTGCTAACATTATTACACTTAGCGTTTTCAATCGCATTCTTATGAGCACTTTTATTGATTTCTACAGAGATGACTTTCTTAGCGTTTCTCGCGGCGATTAAACCAATTGTGCCAACCCCACTATAGGCATCCAACACTATCTCGTCCTTATTGGAATTCACTAAATTAAGCGCGGTAGCATATAGTTTTTCCACTTGTTCTGGGTTGATTTGAAAGAAACTAGAAGCACTTATCTCAAAAGTTAAACCCAAAATATCATCTTTAATATGACCTGGACCATATAAGACTTTTTCTTTGTCCCCTAAAATAACATTGGTTCTTCTGGAATTAACATTTTCCACCACTGTGGTGATTTCTGGATGTTTCTTTACTAATTCATTAACAAAGTTTCTTTGTCCTGGGAAGTTCATTTGAGTGGTGACTAAGACCACCATTAATTCATCATAATGATAACTTGTTCTAATGAGAACGTATCTTAAGATACCTTTACCACTATCTTCGTTATAGGTTGGGATATTCATTTCTTCTAAAAGTAGTTTGATATCCCATAAGATAGGCGCGGCTTTTTTATCTTCAATCGCGCATTCCTTAATTGGCATAATGATATGGGTGTTTTCTTTATAGAAACCAAATTTCACTATGCCATTTCTATCTTTCACAAAAGGTACTTGTATCTTATTACGGTAATTATATGGATTATCTGCGCCGATACATGGTAAAACATCTTGTTTAACATGAGCGATACGAGATAAAGCTTCTTTAACTCTTTTGGTTTTATATTTTAATTGAGCTTTATAGTCTAGTTGTTGATATTGACAGCCCCCACAACTAGTACATATTTTGCACTTAGGTTGGATTCTTTCTTTAGAAATAGTATAAAGATGTTTAACTTTACCAAAGTACACTCCAGCGCGTTGATATAAGACTTCAATATCTGCTTCTTCATCAGGGAATAGACCATCCACAAAAACGATGTCATTACGATATTTAACAACACCTTTACCTTCACTAGATAAATCTATGGCGGTTCCCTTTATAAATCTTTGCATATTTCTATTCTAGAACTTTCTTGACTAGTTTCTCAAACTCTAAACAGGTATCTTTATCTAATCCTTCTGGAACATAGATATCTTTAACCATTTGATTGTTATTAAATGTGTGAACGAAACCTAATCCAGCGAGATATCTTCCAACTTCATTTAAATGGAAGCCATCTTTATGGAACTTTTCTCCATATTTTTCAATAGCGGTTTCAATCACATCACCACTTCTAATGATGATATCAATGCCCAAATCTTTAGAGACATAGCCATATGTTTCATTGATACATTTATACATTGTTTTTCGATCATATTTGTAATATTCAAAATTAGTGTTTTCAAAACCATTTTGATATGGCCATGTTTTATGTAAGACGAATACTGGTTTCTTTTGATATTGCTTAACATATTCAATAAGTTCTTTGATATAGGGATAAAAAGTATCTTTTAAACCAGAAAAGACACTGACTTGTTGAAGAGTGATATAATCCCACTCCTTCATGAGAAGAGCCTCTTTTAAAGAGATATATCTACCAGTGGATATATCATTAATAAACCATTCATATGGAGTGGAACCATCTTTAATAAAATTAATATGTTGTTCTAAAGAACATCCGCCTACATATAGGACCCCTAATTCGATTTCTACATCACTACCTAATGATATTTGATGTGTGTATCTCGCAGCGTCCACGCTGAAGGAATTACCAATCATTAAAATATTAATCTTTTTCATAGTCTACCTTTCCATTCATTGATGAGATTCACTAAATCATATTCGTTATTTTCATTTAAACGACAAGAACCATGACAGTGATCTCCTTTTAAGAGATGTAATTCAACATCTAAGTCTTTATTAAAGTTCTTAATTGTCGATACGAGTAATTTATTTTGTTCTAATCTATTAGGCATATCGTCTTCATAGACCGTTAAAAGAAGATGAGAGAAATTAACATTCTCGTCTACATAATATATAGGAGCATATTTATCTATTCTTTGCACCCAAGGATTTAAACCTAGTTCATATTCTAAGATATGGAAGTGACTTGTCGTTTGAGCGGAATCACTGATCCAACCAATGATATCTTTGGGATCCACTCCTACTTCTAATAGGTATTCTTTATTTAAGCAGAGCATTAACACTATCCATGCCCCTGCGGATTGACCAGAAATAATGAATCCTTTATTCTTTCCATATTTAGATACATTATTCATGACATATTTGACCGCTTTCGCAGCGTCCTTTAAGAATGTTGGGAACTTTGCATCCGGTAACAAATGATAATTACAGGTGAAAACCGCGAAGCCCGAATTAGTGAGATGCTTACATAGGTCATGTGTATCACCTTTATCACCTTCCACTAGACCACCACCATGAAAATGGATAATGGTATAGAATTCTTCTTTATCAGGAAAGAATGAATCCATGTATAAGTCTTTGTAGAAGTTGATATTCCAATCAGTTTTGTTTTTCATACTAGTATGAATAATTTGTACCTTTCATTAATGTTTCGCAGTTATTTATTTCCTCATTATTACGAAGTAATGCATTTCAGTTGTCTACAATTTGTCGACAACTGAATCATCAATTGTTTATGCAAAAGAACCACAAAGTGGTTCATTATCTAACAGTGGACACTATCACTACTGATTTACCTTTAATGACACAGCTTTGGCCATACGGTAAGAAGAATGTATCAAATTTATTAAACGGGATGTCGTTAACCATGCCTTCACCTTCTAAGAATGTGAAAGAAAGGAAAGCTTGATCGTCCGCTTTTAGTTCCCATTCATTATCAATTTCAAGACGTCTAACAGTGAAATACTTATTATCAGCGAGATGACCTTGTACTTGTAATTCTGGTTGACGATATTGATGATAATCGATGACATCTAAGGCTTTTTTAATGTGAAGTTCTCTTGGATTGCCGTTTTTATCAACGCGGTGATAGTCAAATAAACGATATGTAAGATTAGAGTTTTGTTGGATTTCAATTAATCTGACACCTTTACCAATCGCATGTATAGTACCTGGATTAATAATGAATGTATCTCCTGGTTTAACTTCAAAGAAGTTGAGGCAATCAATAATGCTTCCATTATTTAAAGCATCTTCTATTTCACTTCTTGTATAGTCTTTATTTAAACCAACGTAAAGACCACTGCCGCTTTCCGCGGAGATGATATGCCACATTTCACTCTTACCAAAAGAGCCTTCATGTTCTAAAGCGTAATCATCACTTGGGTGGACTTGAATTGATAAGTCTTCTTTTGCGTCGATTAATTTGATTAATAATGGGAAATATGGAAATCTATCCATCACTGGACCGATATCTTCTTTAGTAATTACTTCATCTAATCTTTTACCAGTGTTTTCGCCAGTCGCTATTATTGAAGAATCTAAATATCTATCAGATAGTTCCCAGCATTCGCTTACTCTTTCTTTATCTAAACCCTTACCAAAAGATTTGAAGTAAGTACCACCCCAAATATAATCTTTAACTGTTGGTTTTAATTTTACTAATTTCATAATTTTTATTTTATAAAGCCACTGAATAAGGCTTTTAATTGATTAAGTCTTTCTTCCCCGTTAGCGAAGTAATAGATCTTTAATTTTGGTTCTGTACCACTTGGTCTAATAGTGATTGTGGCGTTATCTTCAAAGAAGAACTTAATAACATCACTAATAGGTAAGTTCGTTGGTTCTTTTTTATCTTTATATGATATATAACCAAGTTTATAGTCACCAATATGGTCCACTCCATCAATTTGGGCTTTTAGTTCATTACTTCTAAACATTGCCATGATGGATTGAATTTTATTCATACCTTCAACACCTGGGAACTCATATGTCGCTAGATATGTTTTAAAGTCACCATAAGTGTTATAGAGAGTATTTAATCTATCTAACAAAGTTAAACCTTGTTTCTTTAAGTGATTAGCGAGTTCACACACGAGCATCACCGCGTTCACTGCGTCTTTATCTCTCACATCAGTGTTACTTAAATAACCACATGATTCTTCAAAACCGAATAAATAGTCTTTTAAGGCGTCTTTTTGCTCCAAATAAAGTATTTGTTCACCAATGTACTTAAAGCCCGTTAAAACATCTATTACGCGCACATTATAGGCATCCGCGATAACTTTAGCCATGTCACTACTGACAATTGTTTTAACTAAGACTGGATTTTCCCCTAAAGTACCGCTTTCTTTTCTTGCGTTATAGATCGCATCAAATAAAAGAATACCGACTTCATTACCGGTTAAAATATGTGGTTCACCTTTATCGTTAACAACCACTCCACATCTATCACTATCTGGATCAGTGGCCACGAGGATATCAGCGTTGTTATCAAGTAAATCTCTAATACCTAACTTTAAAGCTTCATGGATTTCTGGATTTGGATATGGACAAGTTGGGAAATCACCATTTGGTAATCTTTGTTCTTCGACAACTTGGACATGATTAAAACCATCTTCTTTTAAGATTGTGGTCACACATTTTAGGCCCGCTCCATTAAGAGGGGTATAGATAACGTTAAGTTCTTTATCTTCTTGATAGATGGATTGTTTTTTCGTGGATTTAATATAGGCTTCAAAGGCATTTTCATCAGTAAGGATGATATGACCTTGTTCCACTAAAGAGAAGTAATCACCAACTTGGACATCATTAAATGTATCTAAAGCATCAATTTCTTTTAAAACTGAATTAGCTAAGGTATCTGTACATTGACAACCATCTTCACCATATACTTTGTAGCCATTATAAATTCTTGGATTATGAGAAGCGGTTACCACTACCCCTGCTTGGCATTTATAGTATCTAGTAATAAATGAAAGATATGGGGTTGGCATTAATTCAGGAGTTAAATAGACTTTAATGCCGTTTGCCGCGAGCGTGGCCGCTGTTTCTTTAGCGAATTCCGAAGAATGATTTCTACTATCATACGCGATAGCGACACTCGGATTTTCATATTTTTTATTTAAGAAATTAGCTAAACCTTGTGTGGCTTTTCTAATGACAAATCTATTCATCCTATTAGTGCCCACTTCCATGACACCTCTAAGACCACCTGTACCAAAGGCTAAATCTTTATAGAATCGATCTTCGATTTGTTTAGGATCATCTTTAATAGATAAAAGTTCTGCTTTCTCTTCTTTAGAAAGCAAAGGAGAGGATAACCATTCTTGATATAGTTCTTGATAATCTCTCATATATCAAAACCTCTTATTTCTTTTTTAAGATGAGTGCTTCTCTAGGCACATATAAGGAGAATTTAGGCATCTTATAAACTGAGAAGTTATTATCCATCACAAATGATGCATAATGTTCAAAGCCATTAACAGCGACGTACGCTAATAACTTAGAACCTAAAACATCTTCATCGTAAGCAGATACCTTCAATACATTAGAGGCATTATCCATTGCTGGATTTTCATAGCCACCTTTCTTAAGCATCTTTTTAGTGAATAATGGTTTTAAAGCATCTTGTTTAATGGTGATTTCATATTCACCATCTTCTAAGCCTTCAGATGGGTACACTAATGAGGCATCGCCTAATTTAATGACCATAGAGTCTTTATTGTTTTTAACTGTGCCATTAACGATATTTGGATACACCACTTCTCTAGAATTGAGTTTGTTATGCTCTTCATCGTAAACATTAATTCTTTGATATGGGATGTATAGTTCTACTTCTTGACCGAGTTTCACTTCTTCTTCGTTTCTCATCTTTAAGGCAAAGTAACCTTCCAAACCTTTAAGCGAGAAATAGACCGCTTGATAGTCAGTTTTTTGTTCGACGAATTCTAATTTAGCAGTTAAATTCAAAGAATTTGGTTGTTCTTCTAAAGAAACGTATTCTGGTTTAAAGCCTAAGAATACTTCTTTATCAAAAGCGTTATCCAATAAGTGATTACGATATTCTTCATCGATAACGACCGCTTGATCGCCAACATTGATAACTTTATCGATGATATTAGCTGGTAATTCATCTTCCGCTGGGATACCCATAATCGCTTTATGTGTTTCAGCGTCGAATAAATAGACATGATTCATATCAAATTCAACGTTGATGTCTTCGTTAGCATGAATCTTGCTATTAAATGGAATCTTAATGATAAATGGATCTTTTCTATTTTCCATCTTAGCGTAGAGGATACTTTCATCCCCTAAATGTTCAACGACTTCGACGAATGTCTTTAAATCACCTTTCATTGGTCTAACGTGTTCTGGTCTAATACCTAGAAGGACTTTTTGACCAATATATTTTTTACTTGCTAATTGTTTGGCTTTAATTTCCGGGAAAGTGACCACCATGCCTTCAGCGTCGTTTAACTTAGCTTTAAGTACACCACCATCGAGGAATAATTCAGCATCAACGATATTCATTTGAGGTGAACCTAAGAATGTGGCGACGAATAAGTTACATGGATCTTCAAATAATGTAATTGGGGTATCGGCTTGTTGAATGAAGCCATCTTTCATAACCACAATTCTATTGCCCATAGTCATGGCTTCTGTTTGGTCATGGGTAACATAAATAAATGTTGTTTCTAATCTTTCGTGAAGTTTAGTAATTTCACTACGCATAGACACTCTTAATTTAGCGTCCAAGTTAGATAATGGTTCATCGAGTAAGAAGACTTTTGGATGTCTAACAATTGTTCTACCTAAAGCCACACGTTGTCTTTGGCCACCAGAAAGAGCTTTTGGTTTACGTGTTAATAGTTCAGAAATCTCAAGAATTTCCGCTGCTTCTTTAACACGTCTATCAATTTCGTCTTTTGGAGTGTGTCTAAGTTTTAAACCAAAGGCCATGTTTTCATATACTGTCATATGTGGATATAACGCATAGCTTTGGAAAACCATCGCGATATCCCTATTCTTTGGTTCTACTTCATTCATGAGTTCTCCATCAATATAGAGTTGACCAGCGGTAATTTCTTCTAAACCGGCGATCATTCTTAATGTTGTGGACTTACCACATCCAGAAGGACCAACGAACACGACGAATTCCTTGTCTCTGATGTTTAAATCGAAGTCGTTAACCGCTCTAACACTGCCTTCGTAAACTTTGTAAACGTGTCTTAATGTGACATCTGCCATAAATTAAGCCTCCTTATTATCCAAAGGATAATTTTCTTCTTCTTTATATAAACCCTTATTAACATATTGAGGGTAATGTTCTTGATTAATATATTTATCAAATGCTGCATGTGAGATTAGTGTGTATAACACAATAACCACACTGTTTAAGATAGCAAATAGGAATAAACCTATTGCTAAGGTAATTAGATTGAATATGGAAAGGGCTATTACTGCGCCTGTACTTAGAAGAAACACTAATAATACTTTCCAGTTTAACAAACCCATGAAACGGAAAGAGTTCTTTAAAGTAGCCCCATATGGATTTACGTAATACACGTCTTGCGTGAAATTAAGTGAAATAGAGATACCAAACATGAGTAATATAATCGCAAGAGCGCCTATACCAACACCACACCAAATTGGGGCAACAGGTGCATAGATAATTAAGTATGTTGTACCCACGACTGCGCCAAATAAGATAATAGCGAAGATAATTCCATTAACTAGTGCATGTTTCCAGTTTTCTTTTATTCCTTGGAAGAAATCTGACGCTAGCATAATACCTTCTTGCCACACTAGTTTCTTAACGACATAGAAAGCACCCGCAAAACCAATAAAGCCAATAACCATGCAAGGAATCATAATTAACATGGAATAAAAGAATAAAGAGAATAAGTATTCTGGTTTTTCCGCACTTATCGCTGCGCTTTCTAAGAAATTGAAGTAGAAAAGATCAACACATAGAGGAATAAAGAACATGAAAGTGAAACAAGATAAGGCAAATAAGCTCATCTTGCGGTGCTTTAAAAGATCGAAGAACACTTCTTTTCTATTTTTAGGGAGTGTGCGCTTCGCATCAGCGTCCGTTATATGTTTTTCTTCTTTCTTTTGAAACATTACATCCCCCAATTCTTGACTAAGGTTAAGGCGTTATCGTGCTCACCAATGGCGTCAGGAGAATATTTACCTGTATTAACGCTTTTACCGTTAAAGACTAAGTAGCAATCTTCATCTGGAAGAGTGAAGTACTCCTTCACCACTTCTTTATTGAGCTTGATACCGTATTTGACATCATCTTTTGTGTAAGTAGCATAGCCTTGATATAAACTTAGCAATTCTTCATTTAATGCAAGAGCGAAGTCACTAACGATGATGTTATTTAATTTTGTTTCAGTGAGGATGAAGATATCCGCACTAGAGTAGCCGGCAATTGTTAACTTATGGTTGAAGTCAGCTGAATCAGGTTTAGAAGAAATACACGAAACTGTTTTTAATTCTTTTTCTTTGAATTCAGATAATAGTTCTCTTCTTAACTTAGCCGGATTAATCGTTTCACCAGTCACAAACAAGGTCAGTGTCTTATATTCTGGAACTGGGTGAGCGACTTTAAATAGGAAGTTAATGAGTAAGGTGAGAATGACCGCACTAACGATATAAAATGGCCATGTATATCTTAAAGTGGCTTTAATTCTTGCTTTCTTTAACGAATTCATGAATGTTTCTCCATCTTTAAGACGATTCTTTGATAGGTGGTGACTGTTAATTTGTCACCTTCTTTTAAATCAAAGTGATTATCGAATGAATAGATAATCTTATCTGTTCCTGCGAGATTCGATACATATTTCACGATGATTGGATAGACATATAGACCATTCACATAGGCGATTTCATTGCTATATTCGAGGAATATCACTTCATCAGTGGGTTTAATGCCACTATCGTAACCTTTGAAATAACGATATTTGTTATTAATGTCTTGATAGATATTAGTGAAGAAATATATCGCAAACCAGAGGAATAAGATCGAAATAATAAGAGTGATAAGAAGATTAACTTTATATTCTTCTTTCGCTAGAAGGATTAGGAGTGTATCAGCCACTAAGACCGCAGCGAATATAAAGGAGAATATTAAAGAGTATCTAAGGAAATTAGATTTAGCTTTTTGATATTCTTGATTTACATCCACTTGATACATAACTAGTTATTTTCTAATCCTTTGATGATCGATTCTTTAATGATGCCACCCCAAACAACATAGCCATAATAGGAAAGATGTAAACCATCTGTTCTAAAGTAAGCGGCATTTGGTTCACCATTTTCTTTTAATAAAGCAGTGCCTGGATTAATTAATGTTAACCAAGGATTACTTGCTTGATATTCCACCGCTTTAGCGTTCACCGCGTTAATTGTGGTGAAATAATCTTTATAACCAGGAATTAAGTTCATTAAGATATACTGTACTTTAGTGTCTGGCATAGCCGCATGTGTGTCATTGAAGAACTTTTCTAAATGATTCCAAATTGTCGTGGCGTCTTGTTTAGAATTAATGACGTTATTAATACCAACATAGTAGACCACCATTTTTGGTTTATACGGGAACACTAATCTTTGATTAAGCTTTTCATCCCATTCTTCAATCGTGGTACCACCGATACCATGGTTATAAGAAACGATTGGACTTAAATCTTGTTTAGAAGATGTCCAGAATTCGATTGAGGAAGAACCCGCTAACATGACGTGATAGTTTTCGTTTTCTTCTTCAATCTTAGCCTCGTATTTTTTAGCTTTTGCTTCATAGTTGGTATTATCAACGATGAGATTACCTGAATCATCTTTAACTTGAATCGATTCAGTGTTGCTACCACACGTCACTGTGATGTAATTAGAAGCATATGTAGCGGTAATAGTTTTGCCCGCTTTGACTTTGTATTCCATTAGCGGAAGTACATTACTAGCAGACGCTGCTAATCTACTTAAAGCAGCAGTTGGAACTTTTAAAAGACCATCATTCACTTTAAAGTTCATCACCGAATTAATAACGTAATCAGTAGAAGCACTTTCTTCTAAAACTGTTGATGGAGGATTATAAGCGGGTTCTTGACCTTCTTCCGCTTGGGCAATACCCCATTTAGCAAAGAGTCTTAAATTGCCGTGTACTGTGTCATTAGCGAAATCCCATTCAGTGACGCATTTTTCTTCTAAATACCAACCTTGGAATTCATATCTTTCTCTTACTGGATCGGTTGGTTTTTCTAAATGGTCATATTCTTTAGCCTCGATAGATAAATAGAGCAAGTTATTGCCTTTACCTTTGGTACCATTAGATAATTCAAAGTCTTCTCTTAAATAATTGTTAAAGAAGTCCACGGTGTAAGTGTATCTTTCTGGTTGAGTAGCAAAGACACCATGAGAAAGTGCGCCTAGGGCTACCGCGCTGGTAAGAGCGATGCCTAAAACTGGTAATAATATTAATTTCTTATTCATGGCATTCCTCCTTTAAATATTTGAGAAGTTCCTCTTCTTTAACTGTCGCTAAACAGACGACTTTATCTCCCGCACCATAATAAATGTAAAGAAGGCCATCTTTTTGCACTACTGCAGTTGGAAAAACGCATCCGTTATAGTAACCATTGGTTTCGTATTCTTCTTCTGGTTCCATTAAGAAGTCTTTTGTTCTAGCGATAATCTTATATGGATCATTTAAATCTAAGAGAATCGCGCCCACTCGATAGGCATCGTCTTTAGAAGAAACACCATGGTAAAGCACTAACCAACCATCTTTGGTTTTAATAGGAGGAGCGCCCGCACCAATCTTCTTATCTTCCCAAGAAGTTTCACCTTGCATTAACAATGTGTAATTGTCCCAAGCGAGTAAATCATCGCTAGAAGAGAGCCAAATTGCCGGGTTTTTGTTAGGATATCCCTCACCACATCTTTCCATCGCTCTAGAAAGCATATAGAATTTATCGTTTATTTTCTCAGGGAAAAGAATGACATCTCGATCATCAAAATGTGGATCGGTAATTGGCCCTAATTTCTTCCAATTTCTTAAATCTTTAGAGATTGCTAGATGTGTTAATGTGTTATTCCACACTAGAACTTTTGGACCATATTCTGGTTTGAAACCAAAATATTCTTTATCTTCTCTCCAGTATTGGCCTGGAGGGAATGGTCTAGAAGCATAGGTAAGATAGAAGTAATCGCCCATCTTAATTAATCTTGGATCTTCACAACCACCCGCATCTAAACCGTTAGGATCAGCGGTCAATAATGGCTTATTACTTTCTCTAACAAAGTTAATACCATCTTTGGATGTCGCTAAACCTAGGTGGATAATATGAGTTTTATCATTGCCTGCCGCACGATAAACCATATAGAAGAGTTTATCTTCTTCGTTATAGATAGCCGCAGGATTTAAAACGCATAATTCTTCCCATTGATTATTTGGGTTCGGTTTTAAAATTGGATTATTTTTATACTTTTCAAATTTCATAACTTTTCCTCCTAACCAATGACTACTGCGGTGTTTGCGGTATAATTACCGTTCTTTAAAAATCTAATGTTATCGACATAAATGTCGCTTTCTGTGCCATCACCATTAACAATACCGAATGATACTGATTCAATTTCATGGATATAGTTTTGTGATAATGACTTAGAAGAGCCATTGACATCTTTAAAGAGGGTGACACCAATTTCATAGTGCGTCCAAACATTAGCGACACTATTTAAGGCATAACGCATCTTATAAACGGTATTACCGCTTCTCCAGTTGAGATTGAGGTAAACAGTAGCTTTACCATCGCCTTTAATATCAATGGCAAAGGCTTTTGCGGTTACGCTCTTAGCAAATGGTGTTCTTCTAGCGTATGATACGGAATTACTACCTTTATAGTGCATTCTAATAGAATGAGAACCACCGATAGATGATTTTTCATCAGATAATTCCATTAAGTTATAATCTAAGGAACTACCATAGCTCCAGACATCGAAGATTTCATCATTAGATTCATAATCTTCCATTGTTTCAATGGTGATATTACCAGAACCGTCTTCATCTTCCTTGATCGTGCCACCTAATTCAGTAATTGAAGATTCAGTTGCGCTTTCAAAGTAGATTTCATCTAAATAGACTGGATTAGCGATCGCGTATGTTGGTACGTGATTACCTAATTGATCGTAATATAAGTATTTAAAACCAAACGCCATATGGATGATATGATCACTGCTTAATGGATTTGGTTCATCGAATAAGGTATCGCCATTATTTAATTCAAAGTCATCAAATAAAATTGTGTACTTATGCCATTCTTTAGCGAGTTTATCGATGACAATGCGGTACCATTCACCACTATCCATGGTGAGTTGAATGGTCATTTCCGCGGCGATATCGTTTTCATCTAAATAGCTAAAGATTGGATTATCTGATTTAGGTGTCGCATCTTTAAGCCATAATGATAAAGCATTTTTACCCACTACTGCGGAGGTATTCATATAGATTTGGTATGTCGCCATTTCCATATCCGCTTTATAGTCAAATTCAGCGCAGTATTTATTCTTCGCACCACCCGCTTTATGAGCATTGTCTAGTTTCATCGCTTCGTCTTTATTGACGGTGCTTTGTTCCCAGAAGTAATACATTTCAGTGTATATGTTGTAGTTATTGAAATTATCAATACAGCCATCTTCGGTCACTACTCTTCTACCTAAACCATTACTTGCGATGATTTCGGTTTCTTCTGGTAAGACATCTTTAATCTTAACGACTTCTAAATCCTTAATAGATAAGGTGCCTGTGGTATAGTTTTCCGCTAAACCGATATTGAATTTTTGAATGAAATAGAACTGTTTCGCACCATCCCCGTTCATATATTCCACTCTTTGGAAAGCTTTAAGAGGAATGACGAGTTCTTTATATTCATCTCTAGTAAAGTAAGTAAACGGTGTCTTAAACTGCCATCTATCATTATCTTCTTCTAAGATTCTGAAATAGAACATTGCGTTACTACCAGTACCGGTATATTTCACTTTCATTCGAATCGCATCACCTTGGACGAGATATTTATAGACGTTAACGTTTTGGAAACCGTAACCAGAGAAACCATTTGGATTAGTTTCAGCGTTTTTCGCATTATACACTAAGGTGATTTCATCGCCACTTTCAGAAATGGTCATATCATTTCTAAAGTCATAGTTTTCATAGGTCCAATCTTTTGGATCGGTTGATTTGAAGTTCATCTTTTGAATGAACATATCTTTATAGTCATCAAATTTGACCGCTTTGATGTTACTGAATAAGCAAATTCCATCACCGAATGTTCTTTCAAAGACGATTTCAAAATATCTAATATGTTCCCAGTCAAATCTTCTATTGAAGATATTTGTGCCCGCTGTTCTAAGTTCAAAGTCTTCGTATTTCACTAAGATTGTTTGTTTAGAGTTATTAGAGATTTGAATTTGTTTATGCCAATATTCTCCATCAAAGTCTAAAACACGGACTAAAACAGTGGCATCATGACCTGAATAATAGAAATTGAAATAGAAAGAATCTGTACCGTATAGTTCTCTATCTTCTGATTTAGTAATAACAATCCAACCATCACTCTTTGGCACACCTTGGCAGGTGTGTTCTTTATCAAAGACAATGGCTAAGGAATCGTTACCTGTGCCAAAGAAGTCGCTTCTATCAATAGATATATCAGCATAGCTGCCTTCTTTATGTAAGACCCAGTCTTGTTCATCTTCAATCTTGATTGGAATTTCATTAATCTTTGGCGCTTGATAGAAGAAATTACCCACTTCATTACACTTTTTGGTGTGATCTTTATTTAAAGCGGTGACTTTCCAATAATAAAGAACATCTTTCTTTGGTAATGAGAAGTTTAAAACGTATAAGTTGTTCGCTAAGTTGCTTTCTCTCACATAGACTTCTTCTTCGTCATCAGTGACGAAAGATAACGTACTAGCGATTTCAATTTGATAATAATCGGAGTTAGAGGCCTCTTCCCAAGTGAAAGTAAAGCCTGTATCAGTCACAAAGCCGTTTTCTGGACCAGTTAAGTTAAACGCACCAATTTCACCAGTTTTACTAACGGAATTAATTGTGCCTTTATTATAACTACCTTCACTACTACCAGTAGTTTGACCACAACCCGCAAGAATTAAAGGTAAGAGCAATAAGCCTAAGAATCTTTTCTTCATAGTCTATAGCTCCTTAGAGGAAAGAATGACCATCGAACCATTTGGAATAGTTACTTCGATTTGATCTTTTAAAGATAAATCTAAAACTTGGTTCTCTTTCACAAAGCCATCTTCACCAATCTTCAATTCGTTTTCGTTATATATATAAACGTAAATTTTATTAGGATTTATCGCGTTAGCTAAGAATTCTTCAGAAAATCTGAAGGTTTTAGTGACTGGCGCCATACCACGGTTGACCGCCACTACACCTGCATAAGTATTGAGTTCACCCACAACACCCATACTTCTAAATGTGGAATCAACTTCTGGATTATTCGCTTCGGTATCGATAATTTTAGAACCTTTTCTCATTAAGTTAGTGAGTAAAACACTAGAATGATACCAAGGTCTTAATCTTTGTTTCATCGCACTGTCAGTACCCAAAGAAGAGAACATGCCCCAACCTTTAGAGGTCATCGTACCATCCGCGTTATACATGAAGTGCATGCCATCATCAAAGTCCCAATAAACGATGGAATTAACACCTGCTGTTGCGCATTGTAAGGTGTAATCCGCCATTCTGAGACCATATGAGTAGTTAGCGATATAAGCGTTACTATCTGTTTCTGGGTTTTTACCATCATATAAACCAGCTTCCCAAATATGTGGCATACGTGTGACGCCTAAATCCTTATCATTCTTTTTAACTTTTTGATAGATATCTCTAATACGGACCGCAAGGTCACCCGTATCAATGATCATATTTGGACAATAGACGTGGAAACCATAGTCCCCTACCGCTTCTTTTAATTCATTATTTGTGGAAATACCTTCAAAGTATTCATTAGTGCCTTCAAAACCAGTAGTGTCACCACCGATGATTTTGATATAGCCGAAACCTCTATCATCTAAGGCTTTTCGTACCTGTTTAACACCTTTAGCCCAGATGTTGAAGTTATTGTTATAGTTTTTAGAAGCACCTTCCACACCGGAATAGTTTGGTTCGTTAGAATTAACGAAGTATTTAATACATTTAATGCCTTGGAATTTGATGAGATATTCTAAGATATCCGCGGTCATCGTCGCCCATCTTGGATCACTGGTGACTTCTTTAAACATGTTGTATTCGTCTTTGCCTAAGCTGCCTGGAACATTCCAGCAACCAAAAGCGACATCGATATTATGGTCATCACAATATCGTAAGACATCAACAGTGTTATTCATTAGTTTGTTTGAGAAGTTATATTCCCACGTATCATTACTCTTATCATCATCGTAATAATCGTTGAAGTTAGTGATGAACCAGTCATAGTTAAGCATGCATCTAGTGACTTGAGGATTGAGTCGATCCATGATTTTCAAAGATCTTTCCCAAGAGTCACTAGAAAGCTTATCGGGGTCTTCATAAGTACCCCATTCCACGCCTAAACCTTCAAAGTTATCTAAGACGATATGTTCTTTATCAAAGACAATATTGTCTTTGTCTACAGGTTTTTTACCCTGATTAGAACATCCCGCCATCGCGATGAGAGAGGAGGATAATAAGACAAGGGAAATAATGTTTTTTGTCCTTGCTTTCATAAAATTATTTTCCTAACTTTTTATTAATTTCATCGAGAACCTTCTTCCAGTTATTGCTCTCGAATTCCGCTTTATATTTATCAAAAGTCATCTTATCGAAACAGTATTTTAAGACTGCTGTATTAGCATCGTTAAGAAGACCTTCTGTTTTGTCATTCTTTGTTGGAGTGGACATCCAGGAGATATCTTCTGGTTCTTTAACCACTCTTAATAAGCCGTCTTCTTTGGCTTTTTTCATTTCTTTTGACCAAGCATCTAATAAGTTAAAGGCATCCATTTCGGTGAATGGGTCAAATGATTTAGTGTCATTACCTAATGTAGCCATATATCTTAAATATTTGGCACCATTTGTTTTAGGAGCATATTGACCTGTGATGGAGTCTTTTTCCCAACCCATCTCGCTTAAAACGACTTTGCCATCGACGATAGAATAGTCATATCCTTCTTTACCATAGATAGCGAGTCTTGTACCTTCATCGGTTAATAAATAATCGAGGATGTCTAAGATCTTTTCTAATTTTTTATCAGAAATATCAGCATTAAACATGGTCATGGAGAACCAGTTTTCTGTACCTTCAAGAGCGAATTTGCCATCTGGTCCTTTAATCTTAAGGAAAGCGGTACCATCATCTAAATCAGAATATTTTTGGGAGGCTTTAAATAATTTTCTTAATTTGATGTAGTTCGCTAAGGAATAGTTATCGTAAAGAATCGCGGCTTGTCCGCCTAAATAGAGTTGATTAGCTTTGTTATCAGCGAAGTTATATTGGTCTTGCGAGTAAATCTTACGACCACTGACAAAATCTTTAGCGACATCTAAACCAGTGAGGTATTTTTCGCCAGCAAAGTTAGCAATCGCTTTACCACTACTATCTTTAGCGTAGCAGTGAGGAGCGTCTTTATAGAAATTAGTGACGGATGGGAAAGCCCATCTTTCATCCACTAAAACACTAGCCTGATTTGTGCCTGATAATGTTTTGAGGTTTGTTTGGAAAGCATTGCATAAACGATCGAATTCTTCCCATGTATAAACATCGCCTTCTTTATAAACAGGAATATAATTAGCGACATCTTTATTCATTTCATCGATTTGTTTAGCCCAGTCTCTTCTATAAACATAGGTGAAGTTAGAGAAGTCTTTATTTGGGTTAGTAATATCGTTAGCGATAGGAATGCCATATAACTTACCATCAATCTTTAAAGCGTCGATATTAGAGATATTGTCTAACATCTTCTTTAATTCTGGCCATTTGGACATGTTATCTGGCAATGGTTTGAGCATCCCAAAGTCCACCCATGATTCATAAGTGGAACCAAAGTTATACGCTTTTAAGTTAAATTGAATGGAGTCAGTTAAGTTATTACCGTTAATCGCGGTATTGACCATCGTATCCCAGTCTTCATAAGCGTAGTTACTAGCCTTGATATTGACACCGAACTTTTCATTGATGATATCAGTGTACATATCTTCACCTTGCCATTGATCGAAGTAGACATTTTTAAGATTTAAGATCAGACGACCGTCTTTATCATAAGTGTCTTCTCCGTTTTTACTTCCGCATCCTGTTAAGGCGGATAAACTGAGTAAAGCGGATACCGCTACTCCATAAATAATTTTGGTGTTTTTCATAAATATATAAACCTCCTATATTTAGCCTTTAATCGCACCGACGACAATACCTTTTACAAAGAATCTTTGTAAGAATGGATAGAAACACATCATAGGCACAATGGTAAAGAAGATAGATGCCATTGTTAAACCTTGTGAGAATCCACTGACTTCATCTGGATGTTCAATATTTGAAGCAACCTGTGAAATCATATTTCTTAAGACCATTTGTAAAGGCCATATTTCTGTTCTATCAGGAATGAATAACATCGCGTTATACCAGGAATTCCAGTTACCGACAGCGAAGAATAAGCCAATCGTCGCTAACATTGGAAGAGATAATGGTAAGAAGATTTTAACGAAGATAATGACGTCATTCGCCCCATCAATCTTCGCACTTTCTTCCATTTCCGCTGGTAAAGAAGCGAAGTAGTTACGCATTAAGAGCATGTTGAATGTATCAATCGCACCTGGAATGATCATGACCCAAATGGTATTCATCATGCCTAATGATTTAATTAAGTAGTAGTAAGGAACCATGCCACCACCGAAGAACATGGTCACTAAAATCATGTTCATCACGAAGTTTTTACCTGTCCATTTATTTCTAGACATCGCATAACCCGTAATAACGGTGAAGAATAATTGATATAAGGTACCACCCACTAAAAGAATCATCGTGATACCAAAACCAGACCATAACTGATTATTAGAGAATGTCTGCTTATAAGCGGATAAATCTAACTCAGTTGGCCATAATAATAGATTGTTTCTTAAATAAGAAGCTTCGCTTGAAATAGAAATAACGAAAGCATTCCAGAATGGGAAGATGATTAAGAAAGCATAGATAACAAGGATGACACAAATAATGATATCTAAACCTTGAATTTTTCTATCTCTCGAAGAACCACGTGGACGAAGTGGGAGTCTAGCTAATTCTTTATTGTTTTTCATTAGATAATACCCCTTTCTCCACATGCTTTAGCGATTCTATCTACTGTAATAACTAAGACAAATGAAATGACTGATTTAAATAAACCAATCGCTGTACCTAATCCAGCATTACCAGAACCACTGACGTAGTGATAATAAATATATGTATCAATGATATTGACTTCATCGATGATGGCTTTATTACTTAAATTTAAGATTTGATCAAAGCCTGCGGATAAAACACCACCCACAGACATGATTAAAAGGAGAATAGCGGTCGGTTTGATGCCTGGCAATGTAATATGCCATATTTTTTGTAAACGCGTCGCTCCGTCGATATCTGCGGCCTCGTATTGGTCTTGAGGGATGCCCGCCATAGTGGCCAAATAGATAATGCTACCCCATCCAGCTTCTTTCCAAATATCTGAAGCAAATATCAAACCAAAGAAGAATTTCGTATCAAGTAGGAAGTTAGTCCTTTCTCCTCCCATCGCTTCCACCAGAGCGTTAACTGCTCCGTTATAGGCAAATAATGAGAAGACAAAGCCTGATACAACGACCCACGATAAGAAGTGTGGGAATGTCACAATGGTTTGAATTGTTTTCTTTGTTTTAATCATTCTTAATTCATTAAGAAGTAAAGCGATGATAACAGCGCCTAAGAAGGAGATAACAATCTTAACTGAACCGATAATTAATGTATTTCTAAACGCTAACCAGAATTTTGGTTCTTCAAAGATGGCTTTAAAGTTATCAAAGCCGATAAATGAGGAACCAAAGATACCAGCGCGTGGATTAAACTTTTGGAATGCCATTATGATGCCGTACATTGGCACATAGCAAAATACGATATAGAAAATGATAGCGGGGATAATCATCATGACAAGATACTTACTACGTAAGAACTTGGCCCCGAATTTTCTAAACGGATTATTTCGCTTTGCAATTGTCGTTAGTTCCATAATTCCTATCTTTCGTATTTGAGAATGTAATCGATCACTGTATCAATATCGGTGAACAATAATTCGGTTACGGTATCTGCACCACCAGCGTAAATGGCAATACGACCGGTTTCGCTATCAGTTAAACAAGAAACAGGGAATAAAACATTTGGTACATATCCCGCTACTTCATATGGTTTTTCTGGCGCCAACAAGAAATTAGCGCATCTATGTAACACTTTGCTTGGATCATCGCGATCAACGATACAAGCGCCGATGGAATAAACTAAGCCAGAACAGGTGAGATTAGCGCCATGGAAGAACACTAACCAACCTAAATCAGTTTCAATTGGGGTGGGACCGGCACCAATTTTAGTGCCGCACCACCACTCATATCCTCTTTCCATGACATGTCGATGATGTCCCCAGAATTCTAAGTCTTTGGAATAAGAAAGGAAGATATCACCAAATGGCGTATGGCCATTATCAGATGGTCTAGAATACATCGCATAAAGGCCGTTAATCTTTCTTGGGAAGAGAACACCGTTTCTATTAAATGGAAGGAATGGATTATCAATTAATTCAAAATCTTTAAAATCTTTGGTTTTACCAACACCTAATGTTGGGCCGTGTAAGGAAGTACAGAAAATAACATAGTATGTGCCTTCTAATTCAACAAGTCTTGGATCATAAGCATATTCAAATTTAACTTTATTACCATCTTTATCATGGAATTCGATTGGTTTATGATCAAAGCTAAAGTTAATGCCATCTTTAGAACGCCCTAAGAAGAGATAAGGGACACCACTTTTTGTATCAGCGCGGAAGACACCGATAAATTCACCTTTGTACGCCATAACGGCACTATTAAAGACTCTTGAGGCGTTTGGGAAAGGATTCATTTTAATAATTGGGTTACCAGAATAACGCCAAATTGGGGAATCTAATCCTTCTGGCTTACTTTCATAAGGCATGTTAGCTAATGCATTTCCATAGATTTTGTGTTTCATAATGACACTTCCTTGTTTGATTCTCTTTCGATATAGTCACACCTGATGACGATTTGAGAATAGGCAAGTTGATGATACTTGATAGAATTAGCCACGTATTTAGCGACTTCTTCCCCTATTTCTTGTCTTGGAATGTTAAACGTTGAAAGACGTGGAGACATGAATTCTCCCGCTTTAATGTTGTCAAAACCAATGACTGAAATATCATCAGGTACTTTTTTATTTAATTTGTTGATTGTCTTAATAGCGTTCAACGCCACCAAGTCATTCGCACACACAATCGCAGTAATTGGATTGTTATTTAAAGCTTCTAAAAGCATTTCTTCATTCGCGTAGTATTTATTATCGTTATTAAAAATAATGGAATATGGTTTAACGATATCTTTATGATTTTCCATGCACGCCATATAGCCTTCATGTCTTTCTCTAAAAGAGAAACTATGTGAATCACTACCATAGAACGCTATATGCTTATGGCCTTGTTCAATTAAACGAGAGACCGCTAAATAGGCAGAGTCATAATTAGAGAACTTAAATTGTGTGGCTTCTGAGAAGAACGTCTTTGGATCAACCACTACTGTTGGTTTCTTCTTTGCGATAATGACATCCATGATTGCTTTAGGAGTCACGTGAATGACGATAAAAGCACTACATGTCGAATCTTTTAGCTTTTTAAGCAAGCTATCATCGATGTTATCTTCGTCAAAAACAAAGTATTCCATGATTAAATTGCTTCTCGATAATGTAGAAGAAATTGAAGTGATGATTGGTTGCCAGAAATCTTCTTTAAAAAGGATTCTCGCCGAACTAATTAAAAGAACATGACTCGAAGATGCTTTGTAAGCTTTTAATTTTGAAGTATCGTAACCGAGTTCAGTGGCTTTTCTAATGATTCTTTCTCTGGTGTTATCGGATACGTTATTTTTGCCCGCTAAAGCACGAGATACTAAGCCTTTAGTAACTCCACATTCTTTCGCAATTTGTTCTAGTGTTGTTTTTTTCATATTTTTTAAATGTTACCGACAAATGAGAATCCTGGATAAATACCCGCAATAGGACCATAGGTCATACTATGAACTTTTAAATCAATTGCCCCAGTAGTGGATATCTTATACATAAAGTTGATTGTTTCACCGTCAACATAAACTTCAATGTGTTGGTTACTACCAATCATTTTTACAGCGTATGGGCAGTTCTTATTAAATGAACCGGTTGGATAGTTGATATTAGCAAGACCGTTATCCAAGAATGTGAAAGTGACATCTGTTGGATCGTTATATGTTAATATCTTGTTTTTAATAATGTTGAGATTCCATGTTGGATCTGCATCCACATTTGCGTAATAAGCCATATCAACATTGATATAAGCTTGACCACTAGCTTTTGGTAAGAAGATGGCATAGCCATAATATGTTTCGCTGGCGTCTAAATCGATTGAATACACTGTCCAATCTTGATTGGCAGTAAGTTCAATTTCCTTAACAACACATTCTTCATGTGTGGTTGGAGTAACTTTTTGCGCTGTATACACTCTCACACTAAGTGGAGTAGCACTACTATTTGGATTTTTTAAGGCAATGTTAAATTTGTTGAAACCAGTAATGCCTTCACCATCACCTTTATAAAGATTCCATTGATAATATCTCATTTCACCAGCTGATGATTTCTTCATCTTGAGGGATTGAGTGCCTTCATAAGCATTGGTTTTATCGAGTTGTAATTGATCGCCACTACCACCCATTAAAATCCAGCCAGAACCACTGACTGCAGTGGATGAACCACTATAGGCATATTCACAGAAATAAGCACCACGTGCACCACTAATATTGGCTTCGTTTTGATTGCTTTGATAGTACATAATGCCGTCATTTAGATATGTTTCAGCATTATCAGCGTAGTCAATCATCTTGAAACTTAAGCCGTCCAAATAATTAGAAAGGTAATTATCGCCTGTTAGTGATTTGAATGTTAATGTACGTTCATCTTCGGAAACTGTACCAACATAAGTCACATTGGCACTAGCGAATGTTAAAGTAGCTTCTGATTCTTCGCATGTATAAGTACCATCTTCTTGGAAGTAGAAAGCAGGAATGCGGAAACTGACATCGTTGTTTCTACCAACAACAAGTTTAGCGTTCACATAGCCACCACCATTGCTTGTTAATTGAGTGGCATATGTCATACCAGGAACTAATTCTGGTTGTTTTGGTACTTCAGGAGCTTCGTAATGAGCATATGGATCAGCGGTGTAGACTTCTACATCATCGATGTAGAGATAAGAATCCGCAACTTGATTTTTCTCCATGAAGATTAAATAGCCATAATATTCAAGGTTTGGATTAAGATCAATTTCATAATGTGTCCAATCGTCAACAGAAGTAGCGTGGGTAAATGTTTGAGTGGCCACTCTGCTATCTTTTGTAGCGTTCTTTGGAGCGGTTTGCCAGTAGAAACATATTTTAAAAGCTGGAACTAAACCGTTTGTTCTAGCCCAGAAACTAAATTTAGAACCACGGAAGGAATTTTGTTCAGAAGTTCCATCATATAAGCCCCATTGCATATATCTAATCGCGTTATATTGGGAATTCTTTAAGCAAAGATAATGGTCACCAGAATGAGCGAGACCGTCATCCTTCATCTTGAGTTGATCACCATTTCCTTCGAGAAGCGACCATTTATCGCCACCCCAAGAAGTTGAACCTGAACCTTTGTAATATTCACCATAGTAAGCACCACGGCAACCGTATCTTGCCTCTGGATCTGGCTGACCAGCATAATAGGCGAGGCCATCAGTTGCGTATTGTTCATAATTATCAACGATTTGAACAGCGCCTAATTTCATTTCATCAACAGCGTTTTTTAATGAGCCATCAGAAGAAATGAATTTAATGGTTTTACCACCATCGGTTAAGCGACCAACGTATTTTAAAGTAGCACCACTATCAGCGGATGTGAATGTGATGATTTTGTCATCAATAGAAACGTTACCAGGAATGACTTGTGGTTCTTCTAAATCAATGACTTTAGCGGTCGCAGATTTATCCTCATTAATATCGATTCTCACAATGTGGTTATCCGCTAAATAACCAGTATATGTATCGTATAACTCGATCGATTCAATCGCGGAATATGTTGGATTGGTTAATGTGACGAATTTCAATTCATCACAGAAAGCAATATATTGCCAACCATTACCACCAATACCACTATCATTACCATTCACATAGAACTCAATTCTTGTTAAATACTTGAGCAAATCATCTTGGTTAATGCCCATTGCTTCGGCCATAACCTTGATGGATTTGCCTTCTTCACCCCAAAGAGCCCAACCATCAGCATCTAATGGAATTGTATATGAAATATATTCACCACTTGGAATAGGCATTAATGGATATGAGAAATAGGCAGCTTGTACAGTACCTGCAATTGTAACTGTAGCATGTAAGAGAACTTTAACTTTGTTAATGTATGTAGGAAGTTTTAAATCAAATTGCAATGCGTTAGCAGATTGAGTAAATTCGTTTGGTTTGAAAATCTTAGCGAATTTATAGTCGGTTTGATTAGCCCATGCATCAAATCTAAGGGCTTTTTCACCTTCGGTAGCATTTGTGCTTAAAGAAACAGCGGCGGAAGTTTCATCAGACCAGCCGTTATTCTTATAAGTTAATGCGGTCCATCCTTCATCAATCATTTCAGCGGAAATTTCGTATGATTCAAAGTCATCAATCACAATTTCACTGCCATATGCCGCAAAAACAGCATTAATGACTGTATTTTCTGTAATTGGTTCACTTAAATCTCTGTCCCAACCAGTAAAACGGTATTTTGAAGCGTTTGCATCTGGTGCTTTTGTTGGTTCTTCACCACTATATGTAACAAGTTCGCCTTCTTTTACTTCGCTTGTTTGAACAACAGCACCATCAACTTTAAATGTGACTGTGAAGTAAACGTCAGCTGCACTTGATGAAGATTCTTCGCTTGAAGATGAGACTTCTTCACTAGAGGAAGCTTCTTGTGAGGATGATTGTTGAGAAGAAGATTGTTGAGAACTAGAGGTATTTTCACTAGAACTCTCACTTGAAGAAATTAATGATGTATCTACACTGCTCTGACTGCTTGGTTCAGCACTTGATTGTGTTTTGCCACAAGCAACGGCAATTAAGGCAGCAGAAAGAATGAGTGATAAAAAGGCAACTTTGGTCTTATTTCGCATAAGATACTCCTTCCTTGCGGATCGCAATTATGTGAGAAGAGATGAACTCTTTGATACCTGCATTATAAGGCACGCACTCGCACTGATAAAAGAACAAAGTGATAAACTTTACTCACTTTTTTGTAAACATTTTAAAAAGTTTACTAAATTTAATAAACAAATTTTCTTATGTGTATGTATAAATGTGTTGATGAACACAAGTGTTAAAATAGCGATTTAATGACTTGTTTTAGCTCTTCCGCCATATGGTTGTGAGTATCAACGAAAGCATGATTAGAAATAGCAGAACTATCACCATTAAATTTGTGAATATATAAATTAGGATAAAATTTCTTCAAATAATCGTATGTTTCTTCGTGTAGATAGTAAGCTTGTTTCTCATTAAGAGTGCCATAAACTATTAGGATTTTTAGGTCTTTGTTTTTAACTAATTCACTATCGATTAATTCTTTATATTTTTGCTTAAAAATCTTGATTCTTTCTTCTCTTAATTTTGGCTCTTCTGAAATATAAGAATTGTCATTACAACCTAATGAAATTATGAGCAAATCATTAGGGGTTTTATCGTTCCATTTTATTGTCTTATCAACCGCAACATTATTAATAAAATTAATAATTCCTTTTGTTTTTGGTGAAGTATACGTAGAAAAAACCAAGCCGTATCCAGAGGCAGAAAATAGATCAGCGTCCATATTCAAATCATAGAGAGCGTGATAGCAAAAATCTCTTACTGAATCTGAGCTATGAACTGAAGCATTTCCATAATGTTCTAAGATGCCAAAACCCGCAATTGTGGAGTCGCCATACACCATTACTTTTTTATCGTATTTATGATCGAAATCTAATAATTCTCCGTCCACTGAAAAATCCAATAATTTTAAAGCGTTATCATTAGCCTCATTAGCTTTGACAATGTCCACTAAATAGATACCATATTGGCTAAAATCATAATGAAATGCGCTAGTTTTTGCATACACCTTGACCTTATTTTCATAATTTCTATTAACAATGATATAGAAGTAACCTGGTATTGGAATTGAATCAAAAGTTAATGAAAAACTCTTTCCTTTCATTTTAAAAGAAAAGCCAGATCCACCATTAAAGAATGTTGGATAACCATTATCTAAATAGTAACGACCATTAAGTTTTATTTTGTTTAAATTCATCTTCAATTTGTTTCTATCATTTTGTGCATAAATTAGCAATTTAAAATGAAATTGTTTACAATTTTTTATAAAAGTTTACTAAAACATTGGTTATTATATAAGTATGAAAAAATTATTGAAATTATTGCTTCTTTCCCCGGTGGTATTTTTAAGTATGAGCTGCGCAAAAAATGATGAACCAAAAGAACCAATTCCAGTAGATGTTGTGGTCATTTCTGGCCAGTCAAATGGTGTTGGTTGTACACATTCCGACTGTATCGCTAGATCAATCGGTTATTCCAAATATCAAGAGTATATGAAAGGCTATGAAGGAATCAAAATAGCTTATGATTGTTGGACAAAAGATGAAGGTCCTAAATTCTATTCACAAAACCAATCAAAGAACGATAACTTTGTTAAAGTCATGCTTGGTCAAGGTAACTCATTAGCAACATTTGGTCCAGAAATCGGTATTTCAGAAGCATTAAATAGCATGTATGCAAATAAATTATTCCTTATTAAGTACGCCTGTGGTGCGTCTAACTTAAAAGATGATTGGGTTGGAAAAGATTCTCCAATGTATAACAGATTTGTTACATACATTAAAAAGCAAATGAATAATCTTAAAGAAATGGGCTACATACCAACCATTAAAGCAGTGTGTTGGATGCAAGGTGAAGGCGATTCTTATGATGGATATTATCAAGAGTACTACGATAACACCAAGCAATTTGTTAGCGATTTAAGAGCTGACTTAAAAGAATTAGCAGGCAATAAAGACTTCCCGTTCATAGATGCTGGTATTAATAACTCACCACAATGGCAATTTTATAGAAAGGTTAACGAAGCAAAACAGCAGTTCGCAGCAGAAAGTGAAAACAACATTTACATCGACACTATTGCTGCTGGTCTTCACACAAACCAAGAGCCGTTTGATACACCTGATACAGCACACTATGATACAGAGTCGCAAGTGCAATTAGGACACCTGTTCGCAGAAGCATTTACACCATTCTTAGAACCAATATTAGAAGTCACTGAATAACAAAAAAACCTGCAAAACGCGGGTTTTTTCATATTCTGACATAAAATATACTTAGTATTTACGACGTTCAAATCCTGTCTCTTGATAGTAATCGTTTTTAGCTTTATACATTCTTTGGTCAGCGAGAATTACAAGCTTCTCAGCCTTCAAATCTGGGTTGTCTTTTCTAGCGGCAGCACCAACGGAGAATGAAATACCTCTTGATTCTTTACCTTTCCAAGAAGCACCTAATTTGTTGAGCTGACTTACTAAACTATAGATTTGAGAAGTTTCAATATTAGCGATAACAATAAATTCGTCACCACCAGTACGATATGACTTGCCATACTTATCAAAAATAGTCGTAATACAATCAGCAGCGCCACAAATGAGTTCATCACCAGCGCTATGACCTAATGTATCGTTAATCTTCTTCAGACCATTAATATCAATTGAATACACCACTAAATCATCTGGTAGTTGTTCAAGTTCAGACATTGTTTGTAATTTTTCAATATAGGCATGACGATTAGAGATACCAGTTAATGGATCTAAGGCGATTTGTTTCATCTGTTCTCTGATACGAGAATCAGCTTCTAATTGGGAGAACTCTGAATAATGGATAAACATCAATGAAAGACCAATCGCTAAAGAGATATAGGCCGTTCTCACTTCACCACCAAAGACTTCTTGTAATAAGATGCCTACGGCCACAAATACTAACAAAGCATAAAGAGATACTCTATTTTGCTTTTTAAATTTCGCACCATATAAAGCGAATTCAATAATAACGAAGACGATGATTAATGAATACATTACAATATATGCTGCATAAGCTGGGCCATGATGATAAACATGGTTTTCATCGATAACTGTCATGACACCCGTGATAGACGAAACGATTTGAAATATGATATTGACGCCTAAAATACCAAAGATAATCTTTTTCCAGATGGTTTTAGTGCGTAATTGTAAAACAATTGCACCACCCGCAATGGGGGTGAGAACATAGTCAAATAGTTTAACGGTTTTTAAAAGTTCGACAGGAATTTTGGTGTTGCCATTAAACTGAACACCGAGCCACTCTGCTAACGCAGCAATAGCAGTCACCAAGTATGTGACATACATAATGTTTTTGGTACGGTTAGATATTCTATTATTCTCGTGAACGAGAATTGATAAAACAATTAAAGCTAGCCAGACAACGATGATAATAGCGGTATAGAATGTCATAATGTTTTGTTACTAAAAATATGTTACCACAAAGAGCAACATATTTCTTTTCTTTAATTTGATAATTACTTATTGCCGTTCATCATGTCCTGAATAGCAGGAACTTCAATAGCGGCATCTAGTCTTGGGAATAATTGATCCTTCTTTTCAACTTTTAGGCCACCCGTGACACCATATTTGTAAACGTTTTCGTAGTTAAGTAAGTCACCCTTGACACCTAATTGGTCAAATAATTTATCAGAAGCATTCACTAAGACTGGTTTTAATAACATACCAGCAACATAGATGGAATTTGTTAAGTGAAGCATAACGGAAGCAAGGTTGGCTTTCTTTTCTGGATCTTTAGCAAGATTCCATGGTTCTGTTTCATCGATATATTTGTTAGCGCGTGCCACTAATTCATTGACTTGTGCGATAGCATCAGTAATCTTAAGGTCATCCATTAATCTTTCATAAGATTCAATAGTTAACTTTGTTAAATCTTCTAAATTACCATCGACTTCGTTGATTCTACCAGCATATTCTGGCACAACACCATCGAAGTATTTATTAATCATAGAAACAGTTCTATTTAATAAGTTACCTAATGCATTAGCGAGGTCTGTGTTAATTCTTTCCACGAATTGTTCTGGGGTGAAATTACCATCACTACCAAAGTTAACTTCTCTAGCGAGATAATAACGTAATGCATCAACACCATAACGTTCCACTAATGGATATGGGTCAACAACGTTACCTTTAGATTTGCTCATTTTAGAGTCTTTCATCATTAATAAACCATGAACGAATTCTCTATCTGGGCATCTCACACCTAAGCCCATTAAGAACATTGGCCAGTAAATAGCGTGGAATCTAGTGATATCCGCACCTAAAATGTGGATTGTTTCACATTCTGGATCTTGCCAGAACTTATTAAAGAGTTCTTCGTTATCACTACCATAACCTAAAGCGGTGATATAGTTGGTTAAGGCATCTAACCAAACATAGATGACGTGTTTAGGATTCTCTCTAATTGGGACACCCCAAGAGAAAGATGTTCTAGAAACACACAAATCATCTAATCCCGGTTTGATGAATGTATTAATCATTTCGTTCTTTCTAGATTCAGGGACTAAGAAGTTTGGATTTTCATCAAAGAACTTAAGTAATTTATCGACATAGTTACCTGTTTTGAAGAAATAAGCTTCTTCTTCAGCAACTTGCACCGGTCTACCACAGTCAGGGCAAACATGATCAGGACCAACTTGTGTATCGGTCCAGAAAGATTCACATGGTGTGCAATACCAGCCTTTATATTTGCCTAAATAGATATCACCATTGTTATATAACTTAGTGAAGATATCTTGGACAACTTTCCAGTGTCTTTCTTCGGTTGTTCTGATGAAATCATCATTACTGATTTGAAGTAAGTTCCATAATTTATGGAAGCCTTCAACAATATTATCAACGAATTCTTGTGGAGTAACCCCTGCTGCTTCAGCGTTCTTTTGGATCTTTTGACCGTGTTCATCAGCGCCTGTAAGGAAATAGCATTCAAATCCTCTTAAGCGTTTATAACGGGCAAAAATATCGGTTAAAACTGTGCAATAAGCATGACCGATATGAAGCTTAGCGCTTGGATAATAAATTGGAGTGGTAATATAAAATCTTTTTTTCATGGCAAATGAGCCTCCTTATTTTATAGTTAAATCTTATAGATTTTCTTTCATTGTGGCAAGCATGACCGCTTTAATAGTGTGTAATCTATTCTCTGCTTCATCAAAGACAACAGATTGAGGACCTTCAAAGACTTCTTCAGTCACTTCTAAACCGTTTAAGCCAAACTTTTCATAGACTTCCATACCGACTTTGGTTTCTAAGTTATGGAAGGATGGTAAGCAATGGATGAAAATAGCGTTCTTGTCCGCTAAAGACATGACATGTGCATTAACTTGGTATGGTTTTAATAAAGCGATACGTTCTGCCCAAACAGAATCAGCTTCACCCATAGAAACCCAAACGTCAGTGGCAATAACATCGCAATCCTTAACACCTTCTTCAACATTTTCAGTGAATGTTAACTTTGCGCCAGTAACTTTAGCGATTTCTAAGCATTCTTTTCTTAATTCTTCATTTGGCCATAATTCTTTTGGACCAACCATGCGGTAATCTAAGCCCATTTTCGCGGCTCCTACTAAGTAGGAATTACCCATGTTATATCTTCCATCACCTAAATAGGCCATTTTAATACCATTTAGATGACCTTTCTTTTCAATGATGGTCATAAAGTCGGCAAGGATTTGTGTTGGGTGATAATCTTCGGTTAAGCCGTTCCATACTGGAACACCAGAATATTCTGCGAGGCATTCCACTGTAGCTTGTTTATAGCCACGATATTCAATGCCATCAAACATTCTGCCTAATACTCTAGCGGTATCTTTAATCGATTCTTTTTTACCCATTTGAGAACCACTGCTACCGATATAAACAGCGTTCATGCCTAAATCAGCGGCCGCGACTTCAAAAGCACATCTTGTTCTGGTGCTATCCTTTTCAAAGAGTAAAACAACGTTTTTATCTTTTAAGAAGAAAGAAGTTGGTTCATTAGCGTGTTTCTTTTTCTTTAAGATAATGGCTAAATCTAAAAGCAATTGAATTTCACTTGGTTCAAAATCTAAAAGTGTTAATAAATGTCTTTTATATAATGGGTTGTTCATAACTAGTCCTCAACTTCCTCTCTTACTAATGGCATACACATACATCTTGGTCCACCCCTACCTCTAGATAGTTCACTAGAAGGAATAATATGGACTTTAATGCCGTTTTTAATTAGTGCTTCATTAGTGATGTCATTTCTTTCATAAGCGATAACTTCACCTGGCGCGATAGCAACGGTATTACTACCATCAGACCATTGTTCTCTATCCGCACTGATGGAATCACCACCACCACATGGAATTAATGTAACTGGCATACCGATATATGATTCTAAAACGTCTTCTAATTTCTGTGGAATTTCCACTACTTTGAGTTTTTTATCATTATTAATATCTCTGGTAATACGATAAATTTTCAATTTTTCGTAACAACCTTTATGAATGGTGAATTTTGCTTTATCCACTTGGGTGAAGACTGTATCTAAATGCATGAATGTTCTAGCTTGTGGAATGGTAAACGCTAAAACGGTATCAAAATCTGTTTCGTTCTTATAGAAAAGATTCTTAGCTAAACGTTCAACGGCTTCTGGACATGTTCTTTGCGAGACACCAACGATTAAAACGTGGTTATTTAAGACCATGATATCTCCACCTTCAATATTGATATCTTCATAACGGGAATAATATAGAGGTGTGGTTTTAAATACTGGGTGATATTTAAAGATAAATTCACCGTATATTGTTTCTCTACTTCTAGTCACAGAATACATCTTATTTAATGACACGCCCTCCCCAATTGCGGCGAATGGGTCTCTTTGGAAATAAAGATTTGGGATAGGATCAGTAACAAATGGGGATTCGCCTGTAAAGTCCGCGAGTGTTCTTGGGTTGAAACTTGGTAAATCTGTTTTCTTAATACCCGCTATTGTCTTTAAAACGAGTTCTTTATTATCCACGATATCTTGGAGATATTTCGTGGTCATTTCTCTAAGGGTGTTGCTATAAATTTTAGCTTCTTCGATAAATTGATTAATAAAGCGATTTTTAATAGAACTAGATAAATCTAGAACTTCTTTCATTAAGTCGACGAGATAAACAACTTTGACACCCGCATCAATAAATGTTTGGGCAAAAGCTTGATGTTCCTTTTTAGCTAATGGAAGCCATGGAATATCATCAAATAACAAGTCATCTAATTTCTTAGGTGTTAAATTATGTAATTCTTCTCCTGGTTCGTGAAGTAAAACGACTTTAAGTCTTCCGATCTCAGAGTTCACTTTGATTTGGCTCATGTTGGGTTTGGACCTCCTCACTATCATTATTATCTATGTTTTGTTGGCGTTCTTTACACTCTTTACGATAGTCAAATATGGCGCTTATCGCAATAGAGACAAGAATAATTAAGCCACCAATTAATAAGTTAAGGGTGAATTGTTCCATTTGGAACGCAATTGAAAGTGTTGTGGCCACAACTGCGCTTAATGGCACTAATAATGAAACGGTTAAAGCGTCGATTGATTTCATAGCCCACGCTCTAGCAACCCAGCAAACCGCCATACAGACAACACCTAAGAAGAGAACTTCTAAAACAGGAATTAAATCAAAGGTGAATCTAATTTCATGGAAAATAGCTCCCTCAAATGCAAATGTATAGATAGCGGCCACCACTGTAGTAACGCACAATTGGAAGAAAACATAAAGAAGTGGGTCTTTGCCCTTGCAGAACACTTTTGTAAAGGCAATATCTAAACCAAAGAAGAGACCACCAATCGCGGATAATCCATCACCTAATAAACTTCCGCTCTTAAAGAAATGAAGGAAATCAAAGCCGTTTCCTACTAAGAACAAGGAACCTATAACGCATATAATTGCAGCAACAACGCTATACCATGTCGGCTTTTCTCTTACGAAAATGAACATAAAGACAGGGATTGTGATGCATGAAATATTTTCTAAGAATGCATTTTTAGAAGGATCTGTATACTTTAATCCTACGAATTGGAAAATATACGCAAGAGCGAGGATGACGCCTGCAGGTATACAAATCCAATATGATTTATTTATCTTTTTAAAACCTTTATTAATGAATATCGCCATCGCAATAACCGCTGTTAGACCGCGCAGCATAATTAAAATGCCCGGAGAATATAACGCTGGGTCAGATTCATAAATGGCTTTTGTCATGACTGGTGCAATACCCCATACAACCACGACTCCGATTAATACAAGAAAGGCAATAATTTTAGTGTTTTTCATAAGCGCCGGACATTATGATAACATTTTAAAAAAATTTGACCACCCCCATCTTTAAAAAAGATGTTAAAAGATATTCAAAAACTTTAAGCAATTATCGGAAAATAATGCGTCTTGTTTAGTGGGAGGGTTACAGAAATGAAAAACCTATACAAATATTTATTACTTGGTGTCTTGGGCACCACTTTAGCCTCTTGTGCGATGAGCCCAACAGGTGGATACAATTATGGCAAAGGTGAGGGTAACTATGTCACACCTACCGGTAATTATGATGGAGGTTCGCAATACCAAGTAGCACCAGAAATCGGTAGCGAAGAACAAATGCCACCCGCAGGAGAAGATGCTATATACGAAAATCCTTTTGTGGAAGTTAGCGAAGAAACTAACACAAATAATGTTTCATTAACTAGTACTTCATTTGCTTATACCACTTTGAGAGAATGCGTTAATCGTGGGAATGTATATGAAATCAAGAACTTAGTTAGAACAGAAGAAATGCTTAACTATTTCTCTTATGGCTATGAAAATAAAACAGAAGATGCATTAACCACTCATTTAGAATTAGATGTTTGTCCTTGGAACAATGAACACTATTTAGCGTCAGTTGTTGTTAAAGCCAAACCAGCGGTTACTGAAAACGTTAAAAACAACATTGTTATTCTCGTTGATAAAAGTGGCTCAATGTCCGATATCTTTGACTTGGTCAAAACATCATTAAAAACGCTTGTGCAAAATCTTGGTAATAATGACAAAGTCTCTATCGTCTCTTATGCTTCTGGTTGCAAAGTAGAAATCGAAGGCAAAAGCGGTAAAGATAAAAAAGAATTAAATAAGGTTATTGATGGTTTAAAAGCCAGTGGCTCCACCTGGGGTGAAGCAGGTATCGAAAAAGCCTATGAAATCGCTTATAAATACTTCGTTGATGGTGGTAATAACCGTGTTGTTATTCTCACAGATGGCGATTTCAACGTTGGTAAAGTCACTGGTGAAGAATTAACCAAATTAATTAAACAAAAAGCCTCTGATGGTGTCTATCTCACATGCTGTGGATATAGAAGTTATGACAATGGCACTTTATACACTTTAGCGGACAATGGGAATGGTAATGCCTACTATATTGATGGAGAATTAGAAGCTAAGAAAGTATTTGAAGAAGAACTCGGTAAATCGATGTACGTGGTCGCTAAAGATGCCAAATGTCAGATTGAATTCTCTAATGCTGTTGAGTCATATCGTTTACTCGGTTATGAAACTAGACAAATGAGTAATCAAGAATTTGAAGATGACAAGAAAGACGCTGGTGAAATCATGTCTGACCACACCACTGTGGCTCTTTATGAATTAGCGCTCAAAAACACTTCTGAAAGCGATTTCATCTTCAAAACCAAATTAAGATATAAAGATCCAACTTCCTCTGAAAATAAAGAAGTTACTAATGTAAAAACAGATGTATCTGTTTCTAGACATGTTGATTACGATTTCGCAACGTATGTTGCTGAATACGCATTGGTCGTTTCGGATAGCAAATATAAAGGTACCTCTTCCTACGACCACTTGCTTGAAAGAGTCAATAACGATTATATCAACGACAAATATCGTGATGACTTCATCGGCTTAGTAAACAAAACAAAAGCCATAATGAACTAACTAAGCGACAAGCAAGAAAAAACCCCAGAAAATCTCCTCTGGGGTTTTACTTTACTAAATAATTCTTATTTCTTTTCGTTGTTTAAGCCGTATTTGCGGTTGAAACGATCAACACGACCATCGGATTGAACGAATCTTTGTTTGCCTGTGTAGAATGGATGGCAATTCGCGCATGTATCAACTTTGATTTCTTTTAGCACAGAACCTGTTTCGAATGTGTTACCACAAGAGACGCATGTGACTGTGCAACGATTGTAAGTTGGATGAACACCTTTTTTCATGACTTTAATTCTCCTTCCGCCCTGAACTGTAATGTCGTTCAGAGAAAGTTTGCTCATAAATACTAACAAATAAAATTTAGGTTAGCAAATAGAATTTAAAAAATTTATTTTTTTGTCTATAATATATCGTAATGGAAAGCACTAATTATCCTCGAAACGATACATATATACTCATTCCGTCATATAAACCAGACCATCTCTTAATCGAATTATTAGTCAAACTAAAAAACGAAGGTTTTGACGCTGTCGTCGTTAACGACGGATCGGGAGAACAATACGATAAAGTATTTAAAGAAGCGGAGAAATACGCCCTTATATTGAAACACGATATCAATAGAGGCAAGGGTGCTGCTTTACGTCTTGGTTTTACTTATATCAACTTAAATCCAAATGGTCATAAATACGTCATTACATGCGATTCGGACGGTCAACACGCCGTTAAAGACATTATCAGAATGAATGATAAATTACATGAAACAGATAATGTGGTATTTGGTTGCCGTAGTTTTGGTAAAGACGTGCCAAAAAGAAGCAGAGTGGGTAATAACATGTCTAGACTTAATAGAACTCTTATTACTAAAGAATATATACAAGACGATCAATGTGGCTTAAGAGGATTCCCTATTAAGTATGTTTTCCATCTTATTCCAGTAGCGGGCGACCACTACGAATACGAAATGAATGTTATTTGTATATTACAAATAAAGAGAATTAAGATTGAAGAATTACCAATTGAAACAATTTATTTAAATGATAATGCTTCATCTCACTTCAAGCCAAATTTAGATACATTTAGAATTCAAAGAACAATTTGGATGAACGCCATTGTGCCATTAGTGTGTGCTTTATTAAGTATCGCTATGTTATTTATCTTTGCAGTCGCATTACCAAATTGGATTCCTTGGGTAGAATTCTCGATTGCCTATTTATTCTATTTTGAATTATCAATGGGCGTGACCGCTTTTGTGTGGCCAACAAAGAAAATGGCGAGACGTGTATTAATTGAAGGCATCTACACCACTATCAAAACTGGATTAGTGTGTGGCTGGTTTATTCTTTTCTACAAAGTTTGTCAGTTTAATGGTGTTTTAATTGTCCTAGCGTACACACTTGCGTTGCTGTTAACATTTTTATGCAATTTTCCACTTGCTTATATAGCGTGGAAATTCAAAAATAAGAACAATTATAAAAAGAAATAAGGGGTTAATATTATGGAAAATTTTGCAATCTTGACTGACGCCGGTGGCGATTTTACTCGAGAAGTATTACAAAAATACGGTATTGAAGAAACACCAACATCCACAGTTGTGTGGCCTGATGGTTCTGAAAAGCCAACCGATTTATATTATGAAACAATCTCGGTTGAAGATTATTTTGGTTTGATGACCAATAAAAGGAACAACTTCAGCAGCTCCATTCCTTCTCCAGGTACCATTTACGATAGATTAAGCGCTTTAGCAAAAGATGGTAGAAACGTTATCGTCTTCACCATTTCTTCTAAAATGAGCGGTGGTTATAGCGCGTTTACCGTGGCTGCTAAAGATGTTATGGAAAAATATCCAGGTATCAAAATCGAAGTCGTTGACTCATTAAGATATAGTGGTGCGATTACATTATTAGCCGTCGAAGCATCTTTATGCAGAAGTAAAGGCATGTCTTTTGAACAAGTAGTTGAATATTTACAAGAATATAGATTACACATTCACCAAGCTGGCTTCTTAGATGATTTATTCTTCTTAGCTAGAAAAGGTAGACTATCTAAAGGTCTAGCCTTTATGGGTAATTTAATTGGCGTTAAACCGTTAGCCGATCTTTGCAATGAAACAGGTTTATCTCAACCAATTGGCAAAGCTAAAGGTTATAAACAAGTCATGAAGATCTTCCCACAATTTATTGAAAAGACAATTGGAGAAGCAAAAGATAAACCATTCGTCGTGACATATTCTTTAAGAAAAGAACAAGCTCTTCAAATGAAACAAATCATTGAAGAAAAATATCATCCTGAACACTTAATCTTTGTTCCGGTTGGTCAATCCACTGGTTGCAACGTTGGTCCAGGTCTTGCTGCCGCTTTCTACGCAGGTGATGAAAGAGTTTCTGAAAACTGCGCTAAAGAAAGAGCAATTATCGAAGAGTTACTTAAATAATTCGAGTTTTGCAGGGTTTTTACTATGCCTTGGTGGGAAATATTCTTAATCATTTTAGGTGGTTTTATAGTCTTGGGATTATTCTTTTCCTTATTCTTCACTTTCGCTATTGCATACGTCGTTTACAGCAAAACTTTAATGCGTGGCCACAGTGGTTCTTGGGGTAGAGAACATTGCTCTGAACCAGGAAATAAACAACTTGAAGAAATGTGGGCAAAAGGCCTTGAATGGCAAAAAGGTGAAAAGTCATTTATTAAAGAACTAGAAATCAGATCTAAAGACGGTTTAAAACTCGTTGGTGAATGGTTTGACTATGGCTTTGATAAGACAGTTATTATTCTTCCTGGTAGAAGAGAAACACTTGTCTATTCGTATTTCTACGCTAAGCCATATAAAGAAGCCGGTGTTAACGTTTTAGTTATCGACCAAAGAGCACATGGTCTTAGTGAAGGAAAATATTCCACTGGTGGCATCAAAGAAGCTAGCGACGTTAGTTTATGGATGAAATACCTCCACGATGATTTAGGCCAAAAAGAAATTATTCTTCACGGTATATGCGTTGGCACATGCTGTACATCTATCGTGGCAACTCAATATAAAGTTGATTATTTAAAAGCGGTCATCTTAGACAGCATGTTCATTTCATATAAAGAAATCTATAAGAACCACTACTTAGAAAGTGGTCATAAGTTATTCCCTGTCTTTTATCAAATTTGGATTTGGTTCAGACTCTTCACTAAATGTAATATCAATGTTTCAAACCCTGAAAAATATATGCCTTTATTCGACTTACCAACCTTATTCATCTGGGGCACAGAAGATGTTTATTGCTTACCAGAAAAGAGCAAAATCTTATACGAAAAATGTGCTTCTAGTGAAAAAGAAATAGAATGGTTTGAAGGCGCAACACATTCTAAGGTAAGATTATTTGATGAAGAGCACTATGACGGGGCTATAAAGGACTTTTTAGCCAGGAAGTTATAGTTTTGCAACCGAAAGTTGCGTAAATTCTAACCAGAGTTGGTGGCGCAACCGCATATTTTATTGCTAGATTGGTGGTGTCAAAAAAAGGAGGCACAGACCATGACGGTAGAATTTGCAAGAAACAGAGTGGCCAAAATTAGAAGTGACCGCTCAAGACAAGACCTAAACAATCAATTAGGCTTTAATATTAATAAGGAATTAGATCACGCTGGCGAATACGCTAGCTCGATTACAGTAAGATAAGGAGGAAGCTTGTTATGACAATCGAAATTGCTGATAGATTAGTTAAATTAAGAAAAAAATATGGTTATTCACAAGAAGAACTAGCAGACAAGTTAGGTTTATCAAGACAAGCTGTTAGTAAATGGGAAAGAGCGGAAGCTTCTCCAGATACAGATAACCTCATCTGCTTAGCAAAATTATATGGTGTTTCCCTTGATGAATTATTAGCCACTGACGAAGATGTTGATACAATCGTCAAAGAACAAGTTAAAGAAGAAAAGAAAGAAGATAATAGTTCTGAAACCACTATTAACAAAGGCCACGATAAAGTAATCATTAATGACGATGGCATCTTTGTTGAGAATAAAAAGGGTAAAAAGGTCACCATTAACGATGATGGAGTCACTTGTTATGATCAAGATGGCAAAGTCGTTAAAAAGGGTGGTAAAAAACCAGATAAAACTATGGCGGTTATCGGTGCCATCGAAGGTGTTTTATTCTTATTAGTTATTACCGCTTATTTATTATTAGGTATTTTACTTAATATGTGGCAAAGCGCCTGGTGCTTAGTCTTTGCACCAGAAATCATTTGTTCTACCGCTAGAGCGATTAGAAAGAAAAACGCTCAACAATTCAACGTTACATTCCTAGCGTGCTTTGCATTCTTCTTCGTGTGTATGGTTTTACCAGATCCTGCACTTGGTATTCTTCCAGAAGGCACACTTTTATGGAATCCAATGTGGGTCGTCTTCTTACTCATCCCAATCTACCACAGTATCGTTGGTGTGATTCATAAGATTATAGGCAAAGAAGAAAAGTGCTGCACGCAAGAATCAGAAGAACCAAAAGTTAAAGACCTCGACGAGGATGATGATGATGATGATGACGATGACGATGACGATGAAATCGTTATTGAAAGAAAATAATCAATAATTAATATGGCAAGATACGTAGTTTCTTTAGGTGGAAATGCTCTTGGCAATAACAGCGAAGAGCAAAAGAAAGCATTAATTAAAGTTGCGGACGCAATCGTGGATTTAATCATAGATGATAACGAAGTAGCTATCGTTCATGGTAACGGACCACAAGTTGGTATGATCAATCTCGCTTTCGAAACATCTAAAGAAACACCAAATATGCCATTTCCTGAATGTGGCGCTATGTCCGAAGGATATATCGGTTATCACATTCAAAACGCTTTATATAACGCTTTAAGCGCTAAAAACATCAATAAAACTGTAGCTACTGTTGTTACACAAGTTTTAGTGGATCCAAAGGACCCACTTTTCTTGTCTCCAAGTAAGCCAATTGGTTCTTTCTATACTAAAGAAGAAGCCGAAAAGATTGCTAAAGAAAAAGGCTACACAATGAAAGAAGATGCTGGTAGAGGCTATAGAAGAGTAGTTCCTTCACCACTACCAATCAATATTATTGAAAAATCCTCTATTAATACACTTATGAAAGACGGACAAGTGGTCATCTGTGCTGGCGGAGGCGGTATTCCAGTTATTAAAAACGGAAATAAATTAGAAGGTGTGGCCGCTGTTATCGATAAAGATTATGTTTCTAGTAAGTTAGCGGACTTAATTAACGCTGATTATTTAGTTATTTTGACTGCTGTGGATAATGTCTGTGTTAATTTCAATAAACCAAATCAAAAGAAACTAGAGAGAGTTTCCACTACTGAACTCGAAAAATACCTTGATGAAGGTCACTTTGCTAAAGGTAGTATGTATCCAAAGGTTCAAGCTTGTTTAAATTTTGTTAAAAGCGGAAAGAACAAGACCGCAATTATTGCTTCCTTAGATAATGCTAAAGATGCTTTTAAAGAGAAGGCTGGAACAATCATTAAATAAGCTGCAAATTTCCCCTCAAAACCTAATTTAGTGCCTGTTTTGCAGGCTTTTTTATTGTTTTGGTGATATTTATGAAGTTTATATAAAGTCTTTATTGATTGTAAAAAAGATACAAAATTGTATAGTTATATTATGAACATTTACGAAAGTGCTGAAGACTATTTAGAACGTATTTTGATTCTCCAAGAAGAAAAGGGAGAAGTCAGATCCATCGATATCGCTCATGATATGGGTTTTTCTAAGCCATCAATTTCTGTGGCTATGAAAAAACTAAAAGAAGCTGGTTTAATCAATATTGATCAACATGGTTTCATCACCCTTACTAAAGAAGGACATGTTATTGCTGATAAAGTCTACGAAAGACACAAAGTTCTTAAAAAAGTGCTCATCGATATTGGTGTTGATCCTAAACAAGCCGAGAAAGATGCATGTAAGGTGGAACACGTAATTAGTGAAGAAACCTTTGAAGCCATCAAGAAACACATTAAATAATGACAACTCTAAATTGAATGTTTGATAATTCGGGTTGTCATTTTTATTTTTGATGTGATTTATTTAGTAAATCATTTTTTATATGCTAAAATGCTTACAATATCGTATTTTATAAAAAAAGGAGGTAGAGATATGATTAGTAAAAAATTAGCTATCGATGTCTTAAACGAAGCCCTTTCTACTGGTGCGGATTACGCTGAAATCTTCTATGAAGACAGTCATTCGCATAACGTTGTTGTAGAAAACGGCAAAGTTGAGACAAGTGGCTCAAACTCATTGTGTGGTGTTGGTCTCCGTCTTTTGAAAAATAATCAATGCATTTATGGTTATACAAATGATTTAAGCAAAAAAGGATTATTTGCTCTTGCAAATTCCTTAAATAAATCATTCAAAGGCGAAAGATTAATTACAGTCACAAAACTTGACATGATTAAATGCAAAAATCGTAATCCTGTCATTCATAGTTACGATGATGTTCCAGTTGAAGAAAAGATTGCCTTAGTTAAAGAAGGTATTGATGAAATCAATTCCATGAATGATCCACGTATTGTTAGAACGTTTGGTCTCTTTGGTGACAACCATCGCTTTGTCGCAGTATTTAATTCCAAAGGGAAATGGTTCAAACGTGAATCTGAATTCGGTAGATTGGTGTATCAAGTTATCGCTGCTGATCAAAATGGTTTTGAAACAGGTTTTGAAGGTCCTGGTGCACAACAAGGTATTGAATACTTCAGAACTGAAAAAGTTAATCCTAAGAAAACCGCGAGAAAAGCTGCTGAAACCGCTCTTAAGATGTTAACAGCGGCTGAATGTCCAAGCGGAATTATGCCAGTTGTTATTGGAAATGGCTGGGGCGGTGTCTTATTCCACGAATCTTGTGGTCACCCATTAGAATCAAGCGCAGTCGCTAAAGGTTTGTCTTGTTTCTCTAATAATAAAATTGGTGATTTCATTGCTTCTCCAATCGTTAGTGCGGTTGATGATAGCACTATGCCACAAGAATGGGGCTCAATTGATATCGACGATGAAGGCAATCTTGGTTCAAAGAGATTACTCATTAAGAACGGTAAATTAAATGACTATATGATTGATGACCTTAATGGTCGTCGTATGGGTAGAGAAGGTAATGGTGCTTGCCGTAGACAAAATTATCGCTATGTTCCTACATCACGTATGTCTAATACCTATATTTGTAATGGCAAAAATACTCCAGAAGAAGTTATTGCCGCTACAAAATTAGGTTTATATGCTGTTAGTTTCAACGGTGGTTCTGTCGATCCAACAACTGGTGAATTTAACTTCGGTTGTAGCGAAGCTTACATCATTAGAGATGGTAAGGTTTGTGAACCAGTTAGAGGCGCAACATTAATCGGTAAAGGTTTTGAAATCTTAAAGAAGATTGATATGATCGCCAACGACTTAGATTTAGCGCAAGGTAACTGCGGTGCTTCATCAGGTTCCATCAGAACAAACGTTGGTCAACCAACACTTAGAGTTAGCGAAGTCACAGTCGGTGGCCGCGGAGGAGAACTTAAATAATGGGTAAATATGATAAGTTTTTTGCTTTAGCAAAAGAAGCAGGTTTATCAGAAGTTGAACTCTATATTTCTGAAAGCCGTAGTTTAAGTATCTCCATGTTCCATGGTGAAGTCGACGAATACAAAGATAACAATGGCTATAGCATCTTAGCTAGAGGTATCTTAAATGGTAAATGTGGTTCCGCTACAGCGGACGTTTGGAATAAAGAAAAGGCCGCTTGGTTAATTAAAGAAATCGTTGCCAACGCTAAAGTTATTGAAAACGATGACCCAATCTTTATCTTCAAAGGTTCTGAAAAATACCACAAAGTTAATACATTCAATAAAGACTTAGAAAACGTCAAAACAGATGACGTGTTAGCTAATTTAGTCGCAATTGAAAAAGAATGTAGATCGCTTGATCCACGCATTATTGAAGTTGCTGGTACAGAATATAATCAAGTTTCTGAAAAAGTGACATTGGTTAATTCAAATGGTTTAAACCTTGTCCAAAAGAACAACTTCTATTACTACGTTGCACAATGTATGGCCAAACAAGGTGAACAAACCAAATCTGGTTATGATTTCTTCTTTGATAATGACGCAAGTAAATTTGATTTGAAGAAATTTGCTAAGAAAGTTGTTGATCAAACGGTTGCCCAATTAGGTGGCGAAGCTTGTGCTACAAATAAATATAAAGCCATCTTACATCCAGATGTCGTTTCTTCCTTAATTAAGGCTTATGTTGGCCACGCCAATTCTGAAGAAGTACAAAAGCGTTCATCTTTATTTATTGGTAAACTAGGTCAAAAGGTTGCTTCTAAGAAAGTCACTATCGAAGATAGACCACTTCAAAAGAATCCATTCGCTCGTTGGTTCGATGATGAAGGTGTTGCCACATACAACAAAGCCATCATTAAGAATGGTGTCTTAGAAACATACTTATATAACTTAACCACTGCCGCTAAAGAAGGCGTTCAAACCACAGGTAACGGCTATGGTGGCGGCAAGAAAGGTGTTTCTTCCACATTCTTATATCTCAAACCAGGTAAGAAATCATTAGATGAATTATTCCAAGAAGTAGGTAACGGTGTCTTTATTACAGATGTCAGTGGCTTACACGCTGGCTTAAATCCACAAAGCGGTAACTTTTCACTTCAATCCACTGGTTTCATGATTGAAAATGGTAAGAAAGGCAAACCATTAGACTTAATTACTGTTTCTGGTAACTTATTAGAGATCTTCCAAGATGTTATCGAAGTTGGTAACGATGTTACTGTTTCACCATCTGGTGTTTCCGCTGAATCAATTCTTATTAAGAAGATTGCGGTTTCTGGTAAATAGTAATAATCAATCACAAAAAATGACTGTTATTCAAAA
>JAEEGH010002672.1_pt1 | contig 47842 bp, 39 predicted proteins | sample 9134181 | NCBI WGS metagenome assembly JAEEGH01 (sample SAMN16246544, study PRJNA631951) | gut metagenome | biome: gut microbiome; feature: rumen; material: DP-attached | host: Bos | place: Iran: Karaj | collected 2018-10
CGCATTGCCCATCATGAGCCTATTTGTTTCGATGGTGTAGGCAACATCAGTACTGCTTTTGCCCGTAGTCATTATCAACTGATTTGTGAGTATATTGGCTATATGGGTCAGCAGCCCGACAATGTAATTCAATGGGCAGAAAAGCCTGATGAGATATTGAACAAAATAGACGGAATGGTAGTATGATGTTTGTGAAGGAATTTATCGTAAGACTTCAAGACGGGAATAATGTACACAAAGGGGACGGTTCTTTTTGTGTATGATCATATTCAGCCGATGTGGATAAGCAAAGATTTGGAATTGTGTTTTCAGAATCGCGGCGACGTTCCTCCAATTATTTCTAACCTCAGCAGGAGCAGACTTCGGTCTTGCTCCTGCTTTTTTGAATCACAAAAATGTCAGGGGACACGTCCCTGACACCCAAGGGAACGTCTGACAAAAAAAGAATTGCTGTTGTGCACAGTTTGCGGGGTTTGTGCAACAGGAGGGAAAATAATGGGAGATTTTTTTGAGGATAAGGATTTTATTTTGTAACTTCGCAGTCTTTTTACGCCGAAAAATGCGTAAGGACAAATAAAAACGTTACAAATTATCTGAAGAAAGGAGGAATTGATGATAGAAGGAAGCGAGGAACTGAAAATGGTTCTCGAACTGGCCGCAAGCAAAGGCAGGAAGGAAGCCGAGAATGAGATGCTGGAAACTCAAAAGAAGCAATTGGAAGAGGCCAACACGAAGCTATTGAGGCAGTTGAGCCAGAAGGACAAACTGCTGAAAGAGAAAGAAAAGATCATAGAGGAGCAAAGACGGCGGATAAACGACATGGAGGCCCTTGTCGCCAACCAAACGTGTGCTGCCGAGGGTCAGAAGCAGGTGGTGTATGTGAGCCAATACTTCCTGCTGGATGCCCCTAAGACCTTCAGCTATGTGTGTACCCTCAACAATACTCAGCGGATGTTTGCCGGCCATCTGCTGCTTCATACTATGGCCGATAATACGCCCAAGCAGGTTTTCGACCAGGTGAACGAGATGACGCAGCTGGCCGGCGACCCCACGGAACGTCTGATAGACTCCATGGAGAAGGTGGCTAAGCGACCTGTGAAGCAGGAGAATATCTATGGCGACAAGGTGGGTGAGAAGACCGTGATACCCAACGTGGGCAACTACCGCCCGGACATCCAGACACAGAATATGAACGTAGACCTGCCTCTCACGGGGCGGGATGAACAAGGATTATTAGAAGATGAGTAAAGAAGACGAAAAGAAGTTGTACGGCAACTTTGCCTGGATTCTGAACTATCAGCCAAAGATAAAGGAGCAGCATATCCACATGGGTAATCAGAAAGTAGAGGATAAGCCTGTGGGCGATGAAGCCGATTATGAGGAGGTGAAAGACGGTCAGCGGAAAGTAACGGACAAGGATAAAAAGGACAGCGATGAAAAGCTGAACTACACCTCACCAACCATCGCCCTTCAGCGAATGTTGGAGGGTGATTGGTTTGATAAGGTTTCTACCGATAAAGGGCTGTATAATAAGGAATGGAGGAGCAAACTTGTGGCTGAACTGATGGCCTCGGAACATGGGGCTTATATCGCCCGTCTCTGGGAACATAAGGATAAAAGGTCTACGATAAGGGGGCAGTTAATAGGCACACTCGTTGGGGCTGGTGTGCTGAAAAGCAATAAAGCAGCCATCGCAAGAGCATTTCTTGGGATTAGTGACAAAACGCGTGACGATGATGAGAAAAGGGAGGTGAACACCTTTGGCAAATATATAGGTCAGGGAAATAAAGAACCTTATGCTGACTGGGTGAAGGACTATGTAGCGAAGACACCACAGAAGAAGTAAACAAACTCGATTTTTCGACTGAAACGTTCGACTGGCTTCTCTCGTTCAGAGAGAGGCCATTTTTTTTTGTTATCATTTCCCCTGTGTTTATCGGGGTTTCAAGAGTTTTCGGTTTTCGACTGAAAAAGTTTTTTCGACTGAAAGCCCAATCGAATAATCGAATATTACCTTTGCAGCAGAAATTTCGACTGACGGAGTTTCTGCTGCATTCTATTTTTAGATGTAAGTCAGCAGTCAAAAACTGAGCACGGCTCCGAGCACGAGATGAAGAACGCCTATCTATATCATCGTGAAGTGCAAGAAGGCATTTTAATACCACTAACATAATCATGAAAAAGGTATTAGATCCTAAAAAAGTTGAGGCTGGTTCAAAAAAGAATAACGAACCTCGCCTGCTCGGAAGCATCGTTGAAGAAATGCTTCATGGTAGTTCACCGCTGGCTGTTGGTTATCGACAGTACATCGCTTCTCAGGAGAATGGAGAAGCCGAAGAGCATGGTTGGCACCCGAACACGCATCTGGGCGTGGATGTGAAGACGCTGCTGCGAAGCGACGTGCGTATGGTGGCCGGTAAGGAATATCAGGGCATATTCCGGCTCGACTCTGAGGGCATCACAGATGAGTTCCTCTCCCGCGATCCGCACCTTACGTTCATCGAGGCCATGCCTCAGAAGGGCGGCAGGCGCAATCCCCACCTCTTTAACGGCCGGTACATTTCGGTCACGAGACGTGGTGACGGAAGCCTCCGACTGAACTTCAAGGAGTTGCCGAAGATTGACGGGAACTTCAACCTGGAGCGATTTGCCCTCGGCGTGTATAACGAAATCTGTCTGGCTCTCGGTGGCTTGATAGAGGAAGCGGATTCGGAGTAGCAGGCAGTCAATAATCTCAAATCTCAATTATCTCAATAACAATTTTGCATTTACATCTCTTCTCTATAATTCTATAACTTATTAATAATCAAGTATTTATAATATATATAAGGGGTGTGATAACAGCAGGAAAAGTAATTGAGATAATTGAGATTTGAGACGGGAAGACATCAGACAGTATTAATTAATCATTTAAACAGTTAAAGGACAATGACATACGACATTTTTACCAAACAGCCGAAGGAGCCGAATACAGGCCGCGGCACCGAGTTTCTGAAATTTCTCACCTCAAAAGCCTCTGCGAAGATGCAACAGCCGCTGAAGCCAATGGCTTTCCCCGCCTTGTCGGCGCATGTTTCCTCAGAAGTGAAGATGAAGTTTAGTGACGGCAAAACATACGAGATAGGCCCCGGTCAGCTGGGACATCTTATAGGTGTGTCGGGTATAGGCAAGCGCGAACTGAGCCATCTGGTCGGCGCGATATGCCGCGACTTTGAAGCCCACGACACAGCAGAGTTCCAGCGCCTGGCCCTATGGTCCTCGCAGATGAAGTCGAGGGCAGCTAATAAGGCTAAGCCCGAGAGACCTTCTGACATCTATTTCCTCTATCCGCCCGAGGACATCACAAAGCCGGCCTTCGCTCAGAACTGTCAGGCCCTGGAGCAGAACGGCGGTCTTACTCAGTATCTCAATCTGAGTGAGTGCGAGGCTGCTACCCGTATTGCGGGGTCAAAGGTCCAGATGAGCATACTCATCAGGAATGCCTTCGACGTTGAGCGTGGCGGAGGTCAGCTTCGAGCCACAGAGAGCGGTATTTCGGCGAATCCCGTCATCAGGCTCTGCATGACTATGAGTTCGACACCTGAGGTGGCTCAGGCCTTCTACAAGCGTGATATGAGAAACGGTTTCTTCTCGCGCGTCAACATTGCCTACGTGCCTCGTGGCGAGCGCATAGGTAAGATTCCTAAGCAGAAAGACTATGATGAGTCGTACCTTGCTGAGATGGATCAGTATTTGCTGCGCTTGAAGAATGCGCGCGGCAGTTTCCACGTCAAGCAGCTTAACCGCGTGGCCGACCAGTTGGCCGAGGAGATGGTTGACCTGGCTAACCTGTGCGATTCGGACGACCTGTTCGAAATCTCACACAGAAGCATTTTCTCTGCGTGGAAAAAGGCCGCCGTACTATGGCTGCTGAACGACATGACCTATACACGCAGCATCGGCGAATGGATGGTCTATTTCTGCTATTACGACCTGTGGGCTCGTCTCCAGGTGTTCGACCAGATGATTTCTCCCGGCGAGGTTCAGCTGGAAGAGTCGCGCAAGCGTGGACAGGTGAACATGCTGGAGAGCCTGCCTAATCCCTTCTCGGAGCAGCAGTTGGAAAACCTGCGCATCAGCCTCGGCAGAAGCAAGGAAGGCACTAAGCACCAGATTTCCGTGTGGACTAACCGAAATTTTGTCACGTACTCGAACCAGACGGGACTGTACACCAAAACCGAAGAATACCTGAAACAGTAGACCCTCACCCAGCCCTCCTTAAAGGGAGGGGGAGGTTACCTCTCAAGCATCAACAAAAAAAGACAATGGACAATCAAAGTAGAATACCCCCAACAAACATTCTTATGGATAAATTCGAACTTCAAAAGCTTCGCGACCTCCCCATCGAGGGGGTCGCCGAGCGACTCGGGCTCAGGGTTGTGAGGCACAAATGCCTCTGCCCGTTCCACGACGACCACCACGCCTCGATGTCGTTCAAGGTGAGCAAGAACACGTTCCGTTGTTTTGTCTGCGGCGCCTCGGGCGGCGTGATAGACCTCGTGATGCGCTACCTCGGCAAGGACTTCGTCGAGGCCTGCCGCTGGCTGGGAGCCCCCTCCATCCTCCCCCAACTGGGGGAGGTTATTCCCGCGTCAGAAGCCTCCCCCAGTGGGGGGAGGTGGGAGGGGGCCCGATATGCCCGTTTCTTCGAGCATCCTTTCTTGAACGACGACGCCCGGCAGTTTCTCTACGATGAGCGCAGGCTCGATCCCAGGGTAGTCGCTTGGTGCCGGCTGACCTCATGGAAAGACCGCCAGGGCGTGCCGTGGCTGCAGATACCTTATTATAATAAGGAGGGCAAGCTCATAGGCGTGCAGAACCGCAACCTCATCAAGGGTGCCCTGCCCCGGTTCCGCTTCCCTCAAGGTTCCCAATGCAGCATCTACAACCTGCCCGTACTGAACCTGCTGAAGCCGGGCGACGAGCTCTACATCACCGAGGGCGCATCAGATTGCTGGAGCCTACTCTCCGCCGGCCACAAGGCCATCGCCATCCCCTCGGCCACGCTACTCACGAAAAAGGACGAGGAACTGCTCCAAACCCTTGACTCCTCCCCCAATGGGGGGAGGCTGGGAGGGGGCTTCTCCTTCCACATGTTCCCCGACCGCGACGAGCCCGGCGAGCGCCTGTTCCTGCAGTTGCAAAAAGTGCTGCCCACGCTGGTGCACCACCAGCTGCCGCCCGACTGCAAGGACTTCAGCGACTACTATTTGAAACTGAAGCGCGACTGAAACCTTGAAAGAAATCGGAATTTAAATTTTGAAAGAAATTAGAATAATTGGAATAATTATTTTCAGAAATGAGAATAAAATTTTGAAAGAAATCGGAATTTAAATTTTGAAAGAAATTAGAATAATTGGAATAATTAGGCTGCGCCGATTTGGGCTGCGCCTATTGGGCTGCGCTTATCGGGCTGCGCCATATTGCCTGTGTTATTTCTGAAAATAATTATTCTAATTATTCTAATTTCTTTTAAGTTCTTTCTGCCGATTTCTTTTAATACCTTTCTGCGAATTTCTTTTAATGCTAACTAGCCTATATAGCAATGCTAACTGGCCTACTTAGCTATGCTAAATAGGCCAGTTAGTGATATGATAACACTTAGTAGTTTGTGACTTAGATTCGGCTGTTTAGAGCCTTAGATTTTCAGTTCCCTGAGGATTTCGGACATGCGCTGCATGTTCTTGATCTGCATGGGCACGAGGGGCAGGCGGAGGCGGTTCTCGATGAATCCCATTTCGTGGAGCATGGCCTTGACGCCGGCGGGGTTGCCGTCGACGAAGAGCAGCGAGAAGAGGTCGATGAAGCGGTGGTGGATCTTGCGTGCAGGATCGTACTCGCCGCGCATCTGCAGACGGATCATCTTGGAGAACTCCTTGGGCAGAGCATTGCCGATGACGGAGATAACGCCTACGGCACCGCAGCTGACCATGGGGAAGGTCAGGGCATCGTCGCCGGAGATGACGTCGAAGTCGCGGGGCTTGTTCTTGATGATTTCGTCGACCTGTTCGAGGTTGCCGCTGGCTTCCTTGATGGCCACGATGTTCTTGCAGTCGCGGGCCAGTCGGACGGTGGTTTCAGCCTTCATATTGATGCCGGTACGGCCAGGCACGTTGTAGAGCACCACGGGCAGTTGGGTGGCGGCAGCAATGGCCTTAAAGTGTTGATAGAGACCTTCTTGCGAGGGTTTGTTATAGTAAGGGCACACGCTGAGAATGCCGTCGATACCCTTGAAGTCGCCCGTCTTGAGCTCCTCGACGACGGCGGCGGTGTTGTAGCCTCCGCAGCCTATGAGTATGGGTACGCGGGCCTGCACGATGTCGACCACAAGGTTCTTGATGTTGCTTTTCTCTTCAGCGGTCAGCGTGGGCGTCTCGCCCGTTGTGGCGAGAATACAAAAGAAGTCGGCACCGTTGTCCAACTGATACTGAACCAATCGCTTCAGCGAATCGTAGTCAACGGAGCCGTCTTCCTTGAACGGGGTGATGAGTGCAATACCCAACCCCTTGAATATGTTTTGTACCATGATGTTATCTTTTGCGCTAAAATCGCTGCAAAATTACACAAAAAGATTCGATTCTGCAACAATTTAGTCAAAAAACATCGGTTACTTCATCACTTTCTTACCATCAATGATGTAGAGTCCTTTCTTCGCGGCGGTTCTCTCGATGCCGTCGAGTCCAAAGACTTTCGGGGCTTTGGCCTTGTAGTCGGCAGGCTGGATGCCAGTCAGCTGGCCGCCGTCCATGATGGTCTTCACGTCGGCAGCGTCGAGGGCGTAGTTATAGATACGCACATCGTCGAGGTCGGCAGTCATCAGCGCATCGGAGGCCGACTGGCTGCGTCCCAGGTAGTTGAGCACGGGAGCAACGTCGCTGGGGCGGATGGTGATGCCGGTAGCAGAAGCCACTTCCTCGCCGTCGACGTAGAGGGCGGTCTTGCCGTTGCCGATGGTGACGGCCACGTGCTTCCACTGGTTGGCGGGCAGCTTGCTCTGGCTGGCCACGGTCTGCTCGTCGCCACCGTTCCTGATGGCGAAGCTCATGGCTCTCACGTTGTTGGGCGTGAGGTAGAGATAGTGGCTGTTGTCGTAGCCGAAGTCAAAGAGGTGGAGATTGCTGGCGGTAGATCGCAAGTAGACCCACATGGCCACGGTAAGCTCGTCGCTACTGGCTATCTCGTAGGGCAGCTGCACATACTGAGACGAGAGGCGCAGCGCCTTCTGTCCCTGCTTGCCTACGCCGAAGTTGGGCGTGCCGCAAACGGCAGCATCCATCATATTGTCGGTAGCGTCGTAGACGTTGTCCTCCATCTGCCAGCAGCCTATCATGGCCCGTTCGCCAGTAGGTGCAGCCTCAATGGCCTCGGAGGCTTCCGACAGGTTCTGAGCCAGGTCGATGGCCTTCACCTTATATAAATAGGTAACACCCGGACGGCAGTTGTTGTCGGTAAAGGTGGTGGTGGTGAGCTTGCGGGCAATGGTGTTCCACTCGTCGGTACCCTTCTTTGCGCGTATCACCATGTAGCCTTCCAGGTCGGTGTCGGCATTGGCATTCCAGCTCAGCGTAACGGCAGCGGGATGGGCTTCGGCCACCAGTCCCGAGGGCTGTGCGGGAGCCACCGTCTCGTAGTCGACGTCGACGGGCAGGAATCGGAACAGCATGCGGTCGCGTGAACTCTCGCTGAGCATGGCCGTCTGGATCACCCTTGAGAAGGTGTTGCTTGCCGAAGCCATATAGAGGGCGCTCTCGCGGTTGCGCAGGTAGTAGTAGCCGTCGCCGGCATATTCCAGGTACCATTGCTCGTTGCTGGTGGGAGCCTTCTGTGGCCAGGCCAGCAGGTCGGCGGTGGTGGTGGAGTAGTCCTTCACATTGAGGCGGATATCGGAATTGTAGACCGACTCGATGTCGTAGAAGCTATAGTCGCCGCCCACACGACTGTCGCAGGGCTTCACCGTCCAGAGCTGCTTCTTGTTGTTGGCCAGGTAACGCTGGAGCATAATGTTTTCGCGGTCGTTGTCGAACGACACCAGGCCCTTGGTCTTCTTGTTGACCAGCTTGTAGACGCCGTTCACCACGCAGGGAGGCACATCCTCGCCCCAGGTGAGGTCGATGACGCGCTCGGCATTGGACTGTCCGTTCTGATAGCCCGTGCCGCCGGGAATCTCCATCATGAACTCGCGCACAGGGCCGTAGCCGTCGTAGTAGACATCGCGGTCGTACGACACAAACTGGTAGTTGGTGGTTGCTGCCTGACGCTCGCTGGAGCCGATGAAGGCCTTCACCCTGCCGTCGTCGTGGCGCCATACCGAGGCTGCCGTCCAGTTGTTGCGATGCTCGCCGTAGGCCAGTCGCTCGCCGTTGCGGCTAATCTGGCAGAACTCGCCGCGGGCACGGCTGTCGAAGCCCCACCAGATGCCGTAGGTCATGCCGTACTCCAGGCCTACCATTGCCTCGACCACGTTGTGCATCTCGTCGTCGAAGCCCACCTTCTTATCCTTGGCCAGCTGCTGGTAGAACTTGGCGAAGTTGGCAAACGAGCCCGCAAGCTGGTGGGTGTTGCCCCAATCGTAGTACTGCTTGCCGGCGTTATACCAGTTCAGGGCGTTGTCGTTGTTCAGCGTGTTGCCTCCCACCATGGAGATACCCTCCATCGAGGAATAGGTTTTCAGTTCACGTGCAATGTTGGCCTCATGATTCTGGTTGCCCTGGATTTCGCCTGCGAGGTTCTTTTCAAGGGCGTTGTCGGGCTCATTGAAAGGCGACACGCCGACGATGGGATGGTTCGTATTCTTTTTCATCCAGGCCACATGAGCCTCGATGACCTTCGCCCAATGGTCAATATTGGCCGCCTTGTTGGCGGTGTAATAGGTATTGATATACGGGCCTGTATAGCTGGAAGGCATATAGCCGTTGTCACAGTTGAAGACCAGCGGAAGGGTTGTGCCGACAATGGTGTTAAAGCCGTTGGAGCGCTCCCTAAGGCCATTTATCTGGTCGGTAGTCAGCGAGCCGTCGTCCTTCAGGGCATTCAGCACGCGGAACGACGTGCGGCCGATGCCCACGTTCTCCTTCAGCATGTGGTTGACACCCTTCTTCAGGTTCTGCTCGTTAATCCACGCCATATCGAGGCCCCACGTTGGTTCAAAGCGCTTGCCCTCGCCATTGATGCTGAACGACAAGGAAACGTCGGCCTTCTTGAAAGCGGGAAGGTAAAGGCTCGACGACGAACGCTCCCTTTGCGCAAAAGCCGTTGCCGCATATAGCGCGGCAACAGCCATGATACTTACTCTATGTCTACTCATCCTTAATCTGCTTTGAACAAATCTTTGATTCCACCTATGCTGCCCAGCAGGTTGGTAGCCTCGTAGGGCAGGTAAACGGTCTTGGTCTTGTCGCCCTCGGCCAGCTCCTGCATCATCTGGATATACTTCTGGGCCAGCAGGTAGTTGGCGGGGTTGGTCGACTTGCCTACAGCCTCGGTAATCAGCTCGATAGCCTTTGCCTCGGCCTCGGCAACGCGGATACGGGCCTGAGCCTCACCTTCTGCCTGGAGGATAGCCTCCTGCTTGGCAGCCTCGGCCTTGTTGACGATAGCGGTCTTCTCACCTTCGGAAGCCAGGATTTCGGCAGCCTTCTGACCCTCGGAGTTCAAGATCTGTGCGCGCTTGTTACGCTCGGCCTGCATCTGCTTCTCCATAGCTGTCAGCACGGAGTCGGGAGGAGTGATGTCTTGCAGCTCCACGCGGTTCACCTTGACGCCCCACTTGTCGGTAGCATCGTCGAGCACGGCAGAGAGCTTCTTGTTGATAGTGTCACGCGAGGTGAGCGTCTCGTCAAGCTCCAGTTCGCCGATGATGTTACGCAAGGTGGTCTGCGTCAGCTTCTCGATGGCGTTGGGCAGGTTGTTGATTTCGTAGGTAGCCTTGAACGGGTCTACAATCTGGAAGTAGAGCAGCGCGTTGATCTCGGTCTGCACGTTATCCTTGGTAATCACGTTCTGCTTGGGGAAGTCGTATACCTGTTCCCTCAGGTCGATGGTAGTAGAATACTGGTAACGCCCGTGGTTGAGCACCACAATCGACTTGGCGCGGTCGATAAACGGGATGATGATGTTGATACCGGGCTGCAACGTGGCATAGTAGCGGCCCAGGCGCTCAACGATCTTGGTTTCAGACTGAGGGATAATCACCAATGCCATCTTGGCAAAGATAATCACACAAACGATAAGGGCAATCAGAAAATAGCTCATAATTTCCATAATTTTTAATTGTTATTGTTATTAGGTTAATACTTACATTCTTACCACCGTAATGATGGTGCTCTCGCGTCCTACAACGCGAACGTTGGTGCCGGCAGGAATGTCCTCGGCCTCGTTGGTAACGGCCTTCCAGACGTCGCCGTCAATCTGTACGCGTCCGAACCCGTCGGCCTTGACCACCTCCACTACCCTGCCCTGGCGGCCCATCAGGGCATCGGCATTGCTCACGCGGCTGTCCTCGCCCTTATGCAGATAGCGACGGGCAAAGGGACGAACCCAGAAAAGGCAGATGAGCGTAAACACGGCAAAGGCCGACAACTGCAGGTAGATACCGCCACCCAGCGCCGCCACAATGGCAGCAAAGAAGGCTCCGATAGAGAAGCAGATGATGAAGAAATCGCCTGCCGTCAGCTCCAGGATGAGGCAAATCATAGCTACTACAGCCCATAATTGCCAAAGATGTTGTGCGAAGTAATCAATCATAATATAATGTTTAGTGTTTATTGTTTAGAGTTTAGAGTTTAGAGTTTAGAGAATATTGTTTAGAGTGATAATACAAAGTCGTCCCAGTCCTTCGACGAACCCTTGCGTGCGAACACCTTCTGGTATAGGCGGCTGCGGGTAGAGGCTACGCTCTCTTTCGAATGGGCGGTCAGCTGGGCTATGTCCTTGGGCTGCACCCTCACCTTGATGAGCAGGCTCACGTGATAGTCTTGTTCCGTCATACGATAGAGACCGTAGAGCTTCTCCGTGAAGCCTGAGTAGACGCTGTTCACCACTTCGGTCAGTTCCGTCCAGTCCTGATGCGACAGCGAGCGTCCTGTGTTCAGGCATTCCTGTATGCGGCGGTACACCCCTGATGCGAAGATGACGGTCTCGGCCTGCTGGCGCTTCTCGTTCTCGATGATGGCCACCTTATTATTATAGTCGAGCGTTGCCTTCTTCTCCTCCAGTTCCAGGCGCAGCAGGGAATTCTCGTCGCCAAGCTTCTGCAACAGGGTCTCGAGCTCGCGGATCTTCGCTTCGTTCTGGGCGATGCTCTGCCGGCTTTGTGCCTGCTGCGACTCCTGCAGGGTGCGTACCTTATCTATACGGTCCTGCAAGGCCAGCATCTTCCGCCTGCTGCTCTGTACTGTCACCACAAACAGTACGGCGTAAACCAGGATTCCTATGATGATTTCGTAATTCATGGTGCAAAGATAAAAAGAAAAAAACAAACTTCCAAGCTTTTTCGTTCGCAATAGTTTGCAATCATTTTCTCAGTTCGCAAAAATTCGCAAACGCGCCATAAAAAAGGGAGAGCCGTGATGACTCTCCCCTTTTCTTATGCATTATTTCAAGCTTAAACTCCTGCGTTGGCAATCCAGTCGTAGAGACAGGAAACAATACCGAAGAGGACGATGCCCGTGGTACACAGGGCAAGGGCCAGCTTGGTGTTCGAGTCGCTCTGGAAGGCTGGCAGCGGCGTGGTGGTCTTCTTGATGTACATAGCCTTGACGATGAGCAGGTAGTAGTACAAGCTCACAACTGTGTTGATCAAGGCGATGAAGACAACGAGGTAGACCCAGAAGGGAGCAGCCTCGTGACCTCCGACGGCAGCCATGAAGACGAAGAATTTCGAGAACATACCTGCAAACGGGGGAATACCAGCCAGCGAGAATAAGGCCAGCGTCATCAGGAAGCTGAGCTTGGGGTTGGTCTCGTAGAAGCCGTTGTAGGCAGCCATATCAGTACGTCCGCCGTTGTTGGCCTCGACCACGTTGATAACAGTGAAGACGGCCATGTTGGCTACCACATAGACGAGCACGTAGTAAGTCAGGGCCGTAGCACCCATCTGCGAGTTGCCCAGTACGGCGAGCATGATGTAACCGGCCTGCGAGATAGAGCTGAAGGCCATGAAGCGCTTAAGCTCCGACTGACGGATGGCGAAGAGGTTACCAACGGTAATGGTGAGCATGATAACGATGCCGAGCATCATTTCCCATTGCTCTACCAACGAACCAAACACCTTGGTCAGGATGATGAAGGCAGCCAAAGCGGCAGCACCCTTCGAGACGACGCTCAGATAACCGGTAACGGGAGTTGGAGCGCCCTCATAGGTGTCGGCAGTCCAGAAGTGGAAAGGCACCAGCGAGAGTTTGAAGCCCAGACCGCTGAAGAAGAACACCAGTCCGAGGATGGGCAGGTAAATCTGGTCGCTGAAGGGCGAGATGCCTGCCAGCACCTGTGCGATGTCGTCGAAATAGAGCGTTCCGGCAGCGCCGTAGATGAACGAGATGCCATAGAGCATGACACCGCTCGAGAACGTAGCCGTCAGAATGTACTTGGCAGCAGCTTCGGCGCTGATCTTCTTCAGCTTGTCGAGGGCCACAAGGCAGGCCATAGGCACGGATGCGGTCTCAAGGCCGAGGAAGAACATGAGGAAGTTGCCCGATGAAATCATCATGTACATACCGAGCAAGGTTGACACTATCAGCATGTAGAATTCGCCGGCAGTCTTGCGACCGGCATTCTCAATCCAAGGCTGCGCCATGATGATGACGATGAGCGTACCTGCCGTGAGGATGGTCTTCATGACGTTGGCCATCTGCGAGGTGACGTAGAGTCCGCCAAATGCTTCTGTAGGCTCAGCCAAAGCGCAGGGCACAATCTGGAGCAGCATCAGGACAGCGGTCAGGATATAGAGCGTGCGGCTCTTTTTCTCGCTGCGATAGAGTGCAAAGTCGGCGAAGAAAACGATAATCAGAATAGCAACGAGGCAAGCCTCGGGAATCATCTGTAGAAATTGTCCGTAATTCATTGTTTATCCTCCTATCGTTTACATGTTAATATTGTTGAGAATGGGAATGACGGCGTCGTTGATGACGTTGGAAGCCCAGAAGGGGAACGTACCGAGACCAGCCACACACACGAGCAGCACGCCAACGGCGATACGCTCGTCCCAAGTAGCATCAGTAAGCTGCAGGTAGTGGGGATCGCTCACCTCGCCATACAGGATCTTACCTACGAGACGCAGGATATAGACGGCGGTAACGACCACCGAGGTGCAGGCAATGATGGTGCATACGCGATGGAACATATCGGGATTCTCGAACGAACCGACGAAGATGGTCATCTCAGCCACGAAGCCCGAGAAGAGCGGCAGACCGAGGTTAGCCAAACCGGCGAGGACATAGCCCACAGCGAGGAAAGGCATAATCTTCATCAAACCACCCAACTTGCGGACGTCACGAGTGTGGGTACGACCGTAGATCATACCGATGAGGGCAAAGAAGAGGGCCGTCATCAAACCGTGCGACAACATCTGCAGGATAGCACCCGTGGCAGCGGTCTTGGTCATCATCAGCAGGGCAAAGAGCACGAGGCCGCAATGCGAAACCGATGAGTAGGCGTTGATGTACTTCAGGTCGGTCTGTACGCAGGCCGAAAGGGCACCGTAGACCACCGAGATGGTTGTCAGGATAAGGAATATCCACGACAGATCCTGGGCAGCCTCAGGCAGCAGGTACATAGCCACGCGGAAGCAGCCATAGCCTCCGAGCTTCATCAGCACACCAGCGTGCAGCATAGACACAGCCGTAGGCGCCGAAGCATGACCGTCGGGAGACCATGTATGGAACGGGAAGAGGGCACCCAGCACACCAAAGCCGATGAAGATGAAGGGGAAGAACACCTTCTGCATATCGACCGGAATATTGTGCAGGGCAGCAATCTCGTTGACGTTCATCGTCGAAGCTCCACTATAGAAATAGATGCCCAGCAAACCGATGATCAGCAGGGCGGAACCTCCCATCAGCATCAGCGTCAGCTTCATGGCAGCATACTCCTTGGCACCACTACCCCACACACCAATCAGCAGGTACATGGGAATAAGGGCAACCTCGTAGAACATGAACATGGTGAACATGTCGGTACAGATAAAGAAGCCGTAGACACCCGTCGAAAGGAGGGTGAACCACAGGAAATACTCCTTGGTGAGGGGCTTCAGCTGCCATGAGGCAAACGTACCAGTAAAGACAATGATGCTCGACAGCAGCAGCATGACTACAGAAATGCCGTCGACACCAACAGAATAGGCAATATTCAACGGTTTGAACCACGGGGTCGAAGCCGTCAGCAGCATCTCGGCGGTGTTGCCACCAGCACGCTGCTCAATGAAATAGAATGTCAGCCAGATAGAGAGGGCGAGCAAGGCCGAAGCACCTGCCACCATCACGCCACGAACCTGATTGAGCGACTTGGCGAGCCAGAGACCTGCCAGCATCAGGACGGGAATCAGAACGAATAAACTTAATATATTCATTGTCGATGTATTATTTAGAGCTTATAAGGCCTATAGGACCTATAAGGCTAATAAGATTAATGTTAATGCGACAGCGCCGGTAAGGAACCATACAGCATACTGACGGACATCGCCACTCTGCCATACGCGGATAGACTCTCCTGCCTCGTTGGTAGCCCAGGCTGCGAAGTTGAACGTGCCGTCGATGACGTGACGGTCGAACCAGGCAATGGGGCGCGAAACGCAGCGGAAAATAATCCGATGAGTAACGAACTGCCAGATTTCGTCCTGATAGAAACGCTTATAGGCAGCCTGCCAGAGACCGGGCATCGTCTTCTTCAGACGGTCGGCAATGGGCTGCTGCTCACCCTTATAGATATAGGTAGCCAGGCAGATGCTGCAGATGGCTATCACGGTGCTGACGGCGGCTACGGTAGCATCGAAGTGGATGGTGTAGTCGTGACCGTCGGCCGATACAAACGAACCAAAGGAACCGCCCCAACCCAGGAATCCGGCCAGCGTGGTATAGATACCTACGCCAACGGTAATTACCGAAAGGACAATCAGGGGAACGGTCATTGAAAGCGGAGCCTCATGGGGCGTGTGGTGCTCGTGGGCCTCCACATTCTCTGTTCCCCAGAAGATGCCGTAGTACAGACGGAACATGTAGAAGGCAGTCATGGCGGCAATACCAGTCATGATCCAGCCAACTACAGGACTGTAGTTCATGCAGGCCGAGATAATCTCATCTTTCGAGCTGAAGCCCGAGAAGAAAGGTATACCGGCAATGGCGAGGCAGGAAATGAGGAACGTGATGTGGGTCACGGGCATGTACTTGCGCAGACCTCCCATCAAGGCCATCTCGTTGGAGTGGACGGCGTGGATAATGCAACCGGCACCCAAGAACAAGCAAGCCTTGAACATAGCGTGGGTAAAGAGGTGGAACATACCAGCCAGATAGCCTACGCTACCCGGATGCTCATGACCCGTAACGCTCTCCGTGCAAACGCCGAGGGCGACCATCATAAACGCAATCTGCGAGATGGTAGAGAAGGCAAGCACACGCTTGATGTCGGTCTGGGCACAGGCTACGGCAGCGGCGTAGAAAGCCGTGATGACACCCACCCAGACGATGATGCTCATGGCCTCGGGGGCATACTGAATCCACAAGGGGAACATACGAGCCACCTGATAGACACCAGCCACCACCATCGTTGCGGCATGGATAAGTGCAGATACAGGCGTGGGGCCTTCCATAGCATCGGGCAGCCAGATGTGCAGCGGGAACATGGCACTCTTACCGGCACCACCGATGAACATCAGCGTCAGCGCAGTAGGAAGGATGAAACCGCCAGCAGCCAAAGCCTTGGCAGCATTGCCGGCAATGAACGGAGTAGTCCCCTGCCCCATCACGATGTCGGCACCCTGGCCGGCAAACGAGAAGGAGAACGAATCAGTGTAGAAACCGAAGATGAGGATACCCACAAGGAAGAATCCATCGGCAAAACGCGTCACGATGAATGCCTTCTTGGAGGCTGCCACGGCGGCATGCAGAGGATAGTAGAAGCCGATGAGCAAATAAGAAGATACACCCACCAATTCCCAGAACATGTACATCTGGAAGATATTGGTGGCAAGTACCAGTCCGAGCATTGACATAGAGAAGAGGCTCAGGAACGCATAGTAGCGCTGGAAGCCCTTCTCGCCGTGCATGTAGCCGAACGAGTAGATGTGCACCATCAGCGAGACGGTAGAGATGACGATGAGCATCATTACCGAAATCGGGTCAAGCATGATACCCATGTCAAAGTGAAGGTTGCCCAATGGCAGCCACGTATAGTTGTAGGGCACGATAGTCTGGTAGATACCGTCCACGCGGTCAGCACCAAAGTACTGGAAGGCGCAGAGGTAACTCAGAATCGTGACCACACCGAGTGAACAGGTTCCGATAAGACCTGCCACCTTGTGCGACATCTTCATGCCGAGCAGTCCTAAGACAAGGAACGAGAACAGCGGCAGAAGGAGTATGAAAATTGTATATCCGTATTCCATCATATTAATTCTTCATTTCTGTAATACTGTCTACTGTGTCGCTCTTGTAGTTGCGGTACACATTGATGATAATCGCAATAGCCACAGCCGACTCTGCTGCAGAGACACCGATGGAGAAGAGCGTCATGAAGAAACCCTCGTTCAGACCAGGGAACAGCAAGCGGTTGAAGGCTGCAAAGTTGAGGTCAACGGCGTTGAGAACCAACTCAATGGAGATGAGCATGGCAATCAGGTTGCGACGGGTCACGAAGCCATAGACGCCGATGAAGAACAGGAGTGCTGAAAGCACGAAATAACATTGTACGGGTACCATAGCTTAGTCCTCCTTTACTTTACGTGAAACAACCAATGCACCGATGATGCAGGCCAGCAGGAAGATGGAGATGAACTCGAAGGGGAGCACATACTGATACTTCTCTGAACCCACGAGGGCCTGACCGATAGTACGCATGGGCACCTCGGCATCGACCACGTCGGCAGCACGACAAATGAACTCATTCTTCAGGAAGATGAAGGCCACGGTGGCCAGTCCTACCACAGCCAGTACGGCAGCGCCGATGGCACGTGAGCACTTGATTTTCTCGACCATGCCCTGAAGCGTACGCTTCGAGACGAGCTGGATGGCGAAGACGTAGATCATCGTCACACCGCCGGCATAGACAGAAATCTGTGCTGCACCAAGGTAGGTGTAGTCGAGCAGGAAGTAAAGACCTGCCACACCGAAGAGCACGAACAGCATGAATGTTGCGGCCCGCATAATGCGCTTCGTCGTCACACACATCACGGCAGACCCGAGAATGACGACAGCAAGAATGCAAAACATTACGATATTTGCCATAAGTCTTTACTTGGTTTTGGTATTAAACGTTCCGACCGTGAAGGGGGCGCCGCCTTCCAGCAGGTTGGGCAGCGAGCCACCGTCATACACCTCCTTGTCCAAGTGCAGCACAAGCTTGCCGCGCTCGAAGGTGGCGTTCTCAAAGTCGTTTGTAAACTCTATTGCGTCGAAGTTGCAGGCGTTAGTACAGAGCTGGCAGAACATGCAGTCGCCCAGGTCGTACTGATAGTCATCGAGCACCTTCTTCTTCTTGCCCGTCTCAGGGTCCTCGGCCATGTGGGCCGTAATCTTGATGGTGCCGTTCGGACAAGCCTTTTCGCACAGTGTGCAAGCCGTACACTTGTAGGCGCCGTTCTCGTCGCGCTTGAAGACGAGGCGGCCGCGGTGGCGCTTAGCCACGTGGAGTGTGGTCTTGCGGTTCTCGGGATACTGCTCAGTCGACTTGTTGGTGAAGAAGTCCTTCCAGTACTCTTTCCAGGAAGTCTTCATGCCAACAGCCAGCGTTTTAAGCCCGTGCCCGATTTCTCCAAAATATGTTTTGTTATCTTCCATTGCTTATACCTTATTTAATATAAAGACCTAAGGCTACGATGACAGTCATCAGCACGAGGTTGATGAGTGCCAACGGCATCAAGTACTTCCACTCTAACTTCAGAATCTGGTCAATACGCAGACGGGGGAACGTCCACTTGATCCACATGAGCAGCCAGACCAGCGCAAAGGTCTTGCCTAAGAACCAGACGATGCCGGGAATGTAGTTCATTACGGCGTCGAAGGCCTCGATGCCGATGTTCACGGGAGCCCAGCCGCCAAGGAATACCGTAGCGGCAATACCTGCGATGATAAAGAGGTTGAGGAACTCAGCCAGATAGAAGAAGCCGAAGCCCATACCCGAGTACTCTGTGTGGTGACCAGCGGTCAGCTCGCTTTCAGCTTCTGCCATATCGAACGGGCCACGGTTGGCCTCGGCATTACCGGCAATGAGGAACACGAAGAAGGCAATCAGCGCAGGAATATGTCCCTGGAAGATGAGCCACTTCCACGGGCCTGTCTGAGCCTCGCAGATGCCACTCATCTGCATCGTACCCGTCAGGATGACAGCCGTAATGAGGCAGAGGCATAGCGACATCTCATAGGAGATCATCTGCACGGCACCACGCATGGCCGAAACGACCGAATACTTGTTGTTGGAACCCCAACCGGCAAGGAAGATTCCTATGACGCCAATCGAAGAGATCGCCGTCAGCAGGAAGATGCCCACGTTGAAGTCGAGTACCGTAGCGCCGTTGTTCCAGGGCAGGAACGAGAAGGCTCCCACAGAGCCAACAATCACCAAGAATGGAGCAACGAGGTAAAGCAGTTTGTCGGCCTTGTCGACGAAGAAGATTTCCTTGACGAGCATCTTCAGCACGTCGGCAAATACCTGTAACAAGCCCCAGTAGCCTACACGCATCGGGCCGAGACGGCATTGGAAGTAGGCGCAGACTTTACGCTCCATAAATATCAGTACGATGGCGATGAGGGCATATCCCACGAGGATAGCCGTACCCACCAGCACGCACTCAATCAATATCGACAGAAAATCTCCTAAGCCAAGGGTGTCTCGCAGGAGAGCGTCGAACCATTGTGTAACAATACTAAAATCAAACATAATCCTTCGCTTTTATCTGTCAATATCAGGAATAACTACATCAATAGCGGCACAAGTGGCAATCAAGTCGGCAATCTTCTGACCGCGAAGCATCGGGTCGAAGGCACCAACTAATGAAAGACCCATCGGACGCATCTTCATGCGGTAGGGACTCTTGTCGCCACGAGAGTCGAGATACACGCCAAACTCACCGGCCACACCCTCGACAGAGTAATACCACTGTCCCTCGGGCACCTTGATGATAGGCTTCTGCTTCACGTAGAAATCACCCTCAGGAATATTGTCGATGAGCTGTTCGATGATGTTCAGGCTCTGGTACATCTCGTTGATGTGAACAAGATAACGGTCCATAGAGTCGCAGCCGCTCAGCGTACATTGCTCCCACTCTACCTTGTCATACATGTCGTAGGGGTGGTTCTTGCGTACATCGTTCTTCCAACCCGAAGCACGTCCGGCAGGACCCGTCACAGCATAGCTGATGCAATCCTCAAGGCTCATCGGGCCGCAGTTCTCCAAGCGGTTATGGGTGATGACGTTATCACCAAAGATGTCCATATACTCTTGAATTGTAGGACGCAAATACTTCACCAGGTCCTTGCAATTCTTCACGAAGTTCGGGTCGATGTCATCCTGCAGTCCTCCTATTCTATAATAGTTCTGGATCAGGCGTCCACCCGTGGTCTCCTCCATGCAGTTCAACACATGCTCACGATCACGCATGCCGTAGAGCATACCCGTCAGGGCACCCAGGTCCTGAGCCACACACGAGGTGTAAAGCAGGTGAGAGTCGAGACGCTGAAGCTCATCCATAATCGTGCGGATGTACTTGATGCGGTCGGTCAGCTCAACGCCAAGACCTTCCTCGATGACACCTACCAGCGCATGGCGATGCTGCATGGCACCCAGATAGTTAAGACGATCGGTTAAAGCAAGTGTTTGAGGATAGGTCATACCCTCCCACATCTTCTCGATGGCACGATGGATATAGCCGAGGTGCGGATAGATGCGCTTAACTGTTTCGCCGTCAAGTACTGTTTGCAGACGGAGCACACCGTGAGTAGCAGGGTGCTGTGGGCCGATGTTGATGACGTAGTCGTTATCGGCGAACAACTTGTTCTGCTTTGATTGCAGGTTACCATCTTTGTCGAGATAATACTCCAGACCATACTCCGGCTCGACGTCGTCTTCCAACGTATATTCATCGTTGAACTTCCAGTCCTTACGGAAGGGATATCCTTTGAAGTCGCTGCGCAAAAAGAGTCGGCGCATGTCGGGATGTCCTAAGAACACGATACCGTAGAAGTCGTAGACCTCGCGTTCCAGCAGGTCGGCCACCTTCCAGATATTAATTACAGAAGGAATGTAGGCCATCTGCTGTCCGTCGGTCTCACCTGTACCGTTGGAGGCAATGCCATCGCCGCATACTTGCGTCTTCGCCAGCATCTTTACTGCGCAACGCTCATGAGTGTCGGTATTCTCAAGAATATAGATACAGCCAAGGCCCTCTTCTCCGAAGTCCTCGCCCACGATGGTGACAAGATAGTCAAAGCCCTTCTTGTCCTTCAAGTTCTGCATCTCCTGTGCGAACTTGCCAAATTCAAATGATAAGAACTCTAACTTCATGCCTGTTCCTCCTCTACTTTAGGATTACTAGAATTACTAGATGCACTAGTTGAACTAGTTACATTAGATGCACTAGACTGGCTAGCCATCTCAGCAACAAAGTCGGCAGGGACATCCGTCACCACAATGGGCTCGCGACGATGATCATCGTGCTTCGAGCGGAATGTCAGCTCCTCGTTCGACACACCAAGCTCCTTCTCCTCAGCATTCTGCTTGTGGTTGGCACCGCCGAAGAATTTCTCGATCTTCACCTTACGCTGCAGCTGCATCATGCCATACATGATAGCTTCGGGGCGCGGGGGACAGCCAGGAATAAACACATCGACAGGCACGATCTCCTCGATACCCTTTACCACATGGTAGCTCGACTTGAACGGACCACCGCTAATGGCGCAGCCACCAACGGCGATGACATACTTAGGCTCGGCCATCTGATCGTACAGACGCTTCAGCGCAGGAGCCATCTTGTGGGTGATGGTGCCGGCACACATGATGAGGTCGGCCTGACGGGGGGAGTTACGCGTCACCTCGAATCCAAAGCGCGCAAAGTCGTAACGGGCACAGCCACAGGCCATGAATTCAATACCGCAGCAACTGGTAGCAAACGTCAGCGACCACAGCGAGTTGGCACGGCCCCAGTTGATGAGCTTGTCTAAAGAGCCTGTGATGACGTTAACGCCACCCTCGTGCAGCTCGTCGACAATTTTCTCCAACGACTCGTTGTCGTTCCACTCTTCGTAGGGAATCGACTTGATTTTCGGTTTCATTTCCATTCAAGCGCTCCTTTCCGCCAGGCGTAGGCCAAACCCAGCACTAATACTACAAGGAAAAACCCGATGGAGAACAATGCCATCACACCGAAGTCTTTCACCACGACTGCCCATGGATACAGAAACAGCGTTTCCACATCGAACATGAGGAACAAGATGGCGAACAGGTAGAAGCCGATACTCACAGGAATCCACGACGTACCCCGAGTGGGAATACCACTCTCGTAGGGTTCGCCTTTCACCTTTGCGTATGAGCGTGGACCTATCAGCTTAGCCACTATGTAAGCTGCCGCCACCAATGTAAATGCCGTCAGCAAGACGGTAATTAACAAGGTAAAACTCATAAAAAAAATATAATGTTATAACAATTGTTCGATTATTTGTGTGCAAAGGTACTAAAAAAAAAGAAAATAATCGGTATAAATACAAAAAAAAGCTGAGGAAAATGCAAATTCCTCAGCTGCTTTCTAATTATGTTCCTAAGTGGATTACTTTTTATCGCACAATAAACACTTACAGCAGTTCTTTCGGCATCAGCTCCTGTGCCCGCTGGAAGTCCTCCGGAGTGTCTAATTCGTAAGAGAAATAGTTGGTGGTGTCGACCACGCGGAAGGTATGGCCCTGCGGGATGAGACGTTCGAAGGCACGCTCGTAGAAGATATCAATCAGTTTCTCGTTAACAATCATCTGGTCTAACTCGCGGTAGAGGGCAGTACTATAGTCTTCCTTGATATGTTCGATGCCCACCGATTCACCCATGGCGTCCTCAGGGCGGCAGGTCTTGCTGATTTCAATAATTCGGCCATCGGCATCCACCACGACCTTCATCTCTTCTTCACCCAACTCATGACGGTTGACAGCAAGGGCAGAAACAGGTTCGTTAGCAATGTGCACAACGGCAGCAGGGTCGCAAAGAATGTCGCTGTCCATCAGCAGGAATTCCCTTCCGTTCACCACCTCACCAGCCATCCATAGCGAGTAAATATTGTTGTTGTGCTCGTAATCGGCATTATGAAGGAAATGGAAGGTAAGGTCAGTAAACCGCGACATCAGAAAATCACGTATTTGGTCGGCACGGTAGCCGGTAACCACAACAAACTCAACGATACCGGCCTGGCACATAGCCTCGACGGTACGTTCCAGGAGCGTACGCTCCCCTACTTTCAACAAGCACTTCGGCTGTGTATCTGTCAACGGACGCAGGCGCTTGGCCATTCCCGCAGCAAGTATTACTCCAATCATAAAAGTTAAGAATTAAGAACTATCGGCATTACCGAGAATTTATTAAGAATATAGAATTAAAACTATTTATCCGGCAGCCTCATGAGGAGCATGCCAATAGCTATCCAGATGATTTCACGCACGCGGCAGATAATGCTCACGAAGATGCCCAAGGCAGCGGAAAGTCCCAAGGCAGCGATAGAAAGCACGAAGCCACCTTCCTGTACCCCCAACTGCATGGGCAGGAAGCCGATGAGATTGGCAAAAAGCGTGGTGAACGACACAATGAGTATCGAGTGCAGATAAGTGATGAGCAGTCCGGAGAAGCCCCCGCCATTATCAATGCCGAAGAGTAGCAGCATGAAGAACACCTCGCTACTCTGCACAACGCGCGAGAGGTATTCCAGCAACAGGCTCTTATAGAATGCCCGCTTGTCTTCAGCATGAAGTGCGGCTATCTGCTCGTCGATATTATGCAGCGCCTCGGCATGTTTTTCCTGAAAGCGGGAACTCCAGCCTTTCAACCCTGGGATATGACCTATCCATCTAATGGTCTTGACCACCAGTCCATTACGGTAGCCTTTGGCAAAGATGTAAAAAGCGATGAGGCAGAACACGATGATAATGCCTAATACGGTGCCTATTGCTGTATTGATGGGCAGGTCGCCAACAGCTGCCAAAGCCAGGTAGATGAAGATGCTGGAGAACCAGAACCAGAAGTGGGCGAAGAAGTGCATCATAGCATAGAGGATAACCGACGACGTAGCGTGCTGGTTGCTGATGTCCTTCGACAGTTCCATGATACGGTAAGGCTCGCCACCCAGTCCTCCCACGGGGGTAGCATAGTTCAAGGCGTAGCCGGTAATGGTCAACCGATAGACGCGTAGGAACGAAGGCACTTTCTCGTGCTCCTGCGCCTCATTGTTCCCTTCCCCACGAACCTTGGAACAGATAATTGTATACCACGACCAGGCATTGATGCCGTAGATGATCAGCCATACGCCGATGATGGGTATCAGCCAGTAACCTGCATGACGGAGATGCTGCCACAATTCGACGAAGCTGACGTCGAAGGTGAACAACATCACCACGCAGGCAGCTACGCCTAGGAAGAAAAACAGGTTGTTAAGCCGTTGCTTGGTCCACTTCATCACTATTCTCTATACAACTTGCTTAAAGCGCATCGGCCATCTCGCGGCAGAACGACTCGTGACGATGGTTGACATATTTCCACAACAGTCCCATGAATACAATTTCGAAAACGAAATGGGCAATGGGAATGTCGAGCAGACAGAACAGAAACAGCCACGACTCACGGAAATTGAACGTCAGCAGACCATTCCAGAAGATGACTGGCAACGACTTCTGACGGAACTCCTCGCGCACCTCGGCTGGCAGATTGTCGGTGGAACCGAACTTCTCGCGCAGCTTCGCCATCAGGCGCTGGAACTGCGGAGTGACGGCCTCCTGCTTCTTCGTGTAGTCAATATACGACTTCTGGAAATAGCGCTCTGCCAAGCTGTGGGTCTCGGGCGTCATATGGTCGTAAATCTCCTGCTGGCGTTTCGAGTTGTCGAGCTCGGCGCCTTTTTCACCCTTCAGGAAGAAGAGGTGTACCTGGATATAGTAGTCGGCCAAACGCTGCTGTCCGGCTAATCCTGCAAAACCTGCTATCAGTCCCAAGGCGTAGACAATGGCGGTAGCTATCCATACGTTCTGCGGCGTGTCGGCAATGCCCAGCAGCGAAAACTCAATGTCGTGATGCAGGTAGAAACGGTACACCAGCACGTGGTAGATGGGAATGAACCACGCAAACCCCGCCACTCCGTCGAGGATGCGCCCCATACGGCTCTTCTTGCCCGTCATGCGAGCCAGCTGTCCGTCGGTGCAGTCCAACACGTCGGCTATCATCAGCAGCACTATGGCAATGATGTTATATACCAGTCCCAATGTGGTGTCACCGTGGGCATTGTCGCCATAGACGAAACTGCCCTGTGCAAAGAACCATGCGCTGGCAGCACCGACAATCATCGACCAGATGGTTACGGTATTGGGATGGATATCGAACTTGGCAAAGAAGACGGCACAGTAGTAGCAGAAGGGACGGATGACATGCAGGTCAAGCCAGTCCTCCGTCTCGGCCGACTTCAATGTTGCTCTGTATTTCTCGTTCATTTTCTTTGGTAGATAATCAATACTTGATAATCCTTTTGATCGATAATGTTACTTGTTCAGACAACGCTTGATGGTATCGACAACGGTCTGCGTCTGTTCCTTGCGTCCCAATGTAATACGCAGACATGACTCCAGTCCCGGGTCGCCCATGAACTTAATCTTGTAATCCTGCACCTTCAGGGCCTCCATCAGTCGCTCCTTGATTTCAATAGGATACTTGATGAGGATGAAGTTGGCCACCGACTTGTATACCTTGAAGCCGGGCAGGTTGCCCAATTCCTTCTTGTAGAGCTGGCGTCCCCACTCCATGTCGTCGGCCACACGGCGATAGTGCTCGTCGCTGTCGAGGGCAGCCAACGCCACAGCCTCGGCAAAGCGGTTGAAGCCCAGGTACTTGTTCGAGTAGCTCAAGAACTGGTCGTGACCCTTGCCGATGAAACCGAAACCACAGCGCAGGCCGGGAAGTCCGTAGAACTTCGACAGCGTACGTGAGATAATCAGGTTGTCATACTTGTTCACCAGCGGTGCAATATAGTCGGTATCGGTGGTAATGAAACTGGCGTAAGCCTCGTCAACGAGTACCATCGTATCGCTGGGAATATTCTCCATGATGCGGCCAATCTCCTCGCTGGTCAGACAGTTGCCCGTGGGATTGTTAGGCGATGCCAGCAGCAGCATACGGGGGTGAATGCGGTTGGTGTACTCAATCACCTCGTCGACGTCGTAGGCGAAGGTGTCCTCCTGCTCATGCAGAGGATACATCTCAAACGTTCCGCCACACTCGCTGGCCACCTTATTATAATACCACCACGAGAACTCCGGGATGAGGATCTTCTTGTTGTGGCCTTCCATCAGGAAATAGTGGATGGCATTCTTCAGGATCTCCTCGCCGCCGTAGGCCAGAAGCACCTGCTCTTCGGGCACTCCGTAGATTTCGCTAACGCGCACACTAATAACACTCTTCTTGCCCTGATCATAGATACGGGTATAGAAGCACAAGTCATGGGCATCGAAGTTCTTTACTGCGTCAAGCACCTTCTGGCTTGGCTCAAAGTTAAATTCATTTCTATCAAGATAATTCATGATGTATTGTTTTTTAATTTTCGTTATTTCGTTATTCCGATATTATTTTCCTCAGAACGTCAGCGACAGCGAGTAGCGCATGCCCCACTTCGGACTAGTAGGCAGGTCGTTGTAGTTCAGTCGTCTCACATATTCAACGTTGAAGAACTGGAATATATTGTGTATGCCCACCATCACCTCCACATAGGGTTTCTGGGGGTCCATCAGATAAGTTCCTTCCGGAAACTGCAGCAGGTAATCGTCGTCGGCCGTGGGGATGTTCTTGTCCGTCAGCTTTCCCCAGAGGGTGCGAACGCTGATAAACTCGCGCCAGTGGGCTTTCTTGATGAGGGGAATACGGTTGAACAACCGTCCATTCATGTCCCATGTCACCATGAGCGATGCATAGCGGTCGTTAAGGAACTCCATGTTATTGATCAGACTGAAGGTCTCGCGCTGACTTATATACGATAGGTTGGCAGCGGGATGAATCAGCAGCATATAGGGCACCGAGTTCCATTGTGCACCAGCCTTAAGGGTAAAGTCGGCCTTACCCCAGCTGCTCAGCCAGAAGCGCTTGAAGATCGAGGCCTCCGTGTAGTTGTATTTATAGTCGCCGTTCAACAGTCCGTCAAAGCCGTGGGTATGCGACAAACTGAACACGGGGGCATCTCTATTGATTACACGACGGCGCAGCTTGTTGTTGATATAGGTCTCGCCAGGGGCGTAGCGCAGCGTGGTGCGCACCTCGGTTGTCCGCAGGTTGTTGAAGGTCAGCGCTCCTGCTCCTTCGTTTTCCTCGTGCTTGGCGTTGATGGTAGCCCTCAAACCGCCGCTGGTCTCGTATTCAAAGTTCACCTGCTGGCGTTCGTAGAACATCATCTTGTCGGCCTTGGCCCACTTCAGCGCCACAAAGAGGTTATCCTTGTCGGTTTCCAGGAAGCGGTCGCCGGGCGAGCACACATCTTTCGACACCTGCACGGTAACGGTTCTTCTGGGGAACTCGTGCGGCAGGTAGTTCTTGGGGTTGATGGAATAGGTGGCCTCGGCACTATAGTAGTTGTTCTTGCTCTTGAAACCCCTGGCATAATAACCGGCCAGGAAGAAGTGAGGATTCAGGTTGGCGGTGGTCTTCAGACTCAGTCGCGTGCGCCATCCGTCAATGAAGTTTCGGCTGACGATGGTGTTCACCGGACAGATGTCGATATAGTTGGGCTTACCAGTCTCTATCGAGTTCTCCAGCAGGGTTTTCAGCACCAGCATGCCGAACTTGAATCCCTTGATGTGCTGGATACCGTCCATAAAGTCGTCCATCCTTTCCTCGCTCTTGGTCAGTTCCACCTTACGGTAGTTGTTCCAGAAGGTGGTGTCGCGCATCTGGGCGTCGGCCTCGGTCAGTTCGTTCCTGGCTCCCTTGAACAGGTTAGCGGGAATGGGGTCGAACGAGTAGTCCGACAACCGGGTGGTTCTTGTCACCACGCCCGTAGTAGGAATGAAGTCGTATAGCTTCAGTTCCACCGCCATGTCGTCGAGCGTCAATACCCATTGTCCGTCGGGCATCCGCTGGAAGTCCTGCTTCACCTGCATGTTCTCCACGAAGTTCACGTTGCTCATCTTCGGGATGGTGAGCTCGCAGCGGCGCACGTGCCATGTGGTGTCGTTCAGGATATAGAGGTCGCCACGGAATCCCCTGTCGTGCTGGTTGTTGGGCAGGAAGTGCAGGTGTATGCATTGGTCACCTTCCACGGCCAGCGTGTCCTCTATATAATAGCGGTAGAAGCCGATGCCCTGTTCGGAGATAGGCGATATGAAGGGGAACTGCAACAGTCGGATATGGTCTTCATAGAGGTCTACGTCGGTAAACACGTCCTTCACCACGGTATTGATGATATCGCCCGTCTGGAAGAAGTCGTTGATACCCTTCGAGCGCTGTCCTTTGATAATGGTCTTCTGCTGACGGGGTTCGCGGCGGTACACTTGCTGAGACACCGTTTCGTCGACTGATATCGGCAGCGAGGGCTTTCCTGTCAACACATTAGGCTCCACCTGGTCTTTCAGCCAGGGGAAACTGCTGAAGGGTTTCTTGGCCATCATTTCCGGCGTGGCGTCGTTCATGGCCAGCGTTATCTTCTCATACTTGGTATACTGGTAGTAGTCGTTCACCGACAGGTCGGTCTTCCGCTTGGCAGCCACCACCTTACGCATCAGCTCCACGGCGGGATTGCCCTTTCTACTGTAGCGGCTGCGTTTCTTGCCTACCTTTACTTCCGCGAGCATACGCTTGTCGGGATTCAGCTTTACGGTTATCGCCTGGTCGCCCATGTCGCTGAGCTTCATGCTTTGCTTCTTGTAGCCTACGGCGCTGAACGACAGGCTGCCGCTCTGGCGACGGGCAATCGAGAAGCGTCCCTGGGCATCGGCCACCACCGAACCTTTACGGCCGGCATAAACCACGCTGGCATAGGCAATACCCTCGCCGGTCTCCGCATCGGTAATGACACCGCGGATAACCTGCTGGGCACCTATCGGCAGGACTAAAACAGCCAAAAATAAGAGCAGAATATATCTCTTCACGTTCGCTTTCTTCGTTAATCGCGTGCAAAATTACTCATTTTTAGCGAAATATGAGCACTTCCTGCCGTCTTTCTTTGGTTCTGATGCAATTTCTTCGTATATTTGCACTCAAAACTTAACCCTAAAACCAATTCATGTAATGAAAAGACTACTTTTTACTACGGCCATTGCCCTGTCGTTTGCTTGTGGAGCAACGGCTGCCGAACCTGTGAAGGGCACCATCCATGCCGACAAGGCGGGTGCCAAGATTAACCGCGAAATCTACGGACAGTTCTCCGAGCACCTCGGCTCCTGCATCTACGGCGGCCTGTGGGTGGGCGAGAACTCGCCAATTCCCAACATCAACGGCTATCGCAAGGATGTGTTCGAGGCGCTGAAGGCGCTGAAGGTGCCCGTGCTGCGCTGGCCGGGCGGCTGTTTTGCCGACGACTACCATTGGATGGACGGCATCGGCCCGAAGGACCAGCGTCCCTCGCTGCGCAACAACAACTGGGGCGGCACCATCGAGGACAACTCGTTCGGTACCCATGAGTTCCTCAACCTCTGCGAGATGCTCGGCTGCGAGCCATATATCAGCGGCAACGTAGGCTCGGGCACGGTGAAAGAGATGGCTCAATGGGTGGAGTACATGACCAGCGACGGCGATACGCCGATGGCACGCCTGCGTCGTCAGAACGGCCGCGAGAAGGCGTGGAAGGTGAAGTACTTCGGCATTGGCAACGAGGCCTGGGGCTGCGGCGGCAACATGACTCCAGAGTATTACAGCGACGAATACCGCAAGTTCAACACCTACCTGCGCGACTATACGGGCAACAAGCTCTATCGTATCGGCAGCGGTGCTTCCGATTACGACTACAAGTGGACAGAGGTGCTGATGGACAAGATCGGCAACCGCATGCAGGGTGTGTCCCTACATTATTATACTTGCTCGGGCTGGGAAGGTTCCAAGGGCTCGGCCACGAAGTTCGACAACGACCAATACTACTGGGCTTTAGGCAAATGTCTGGAGATTGAGGAGGTTATCCAGAAGCACAAGGCCATCATGGACGAGAAAGACCCGAAGAACACCATCGGCCTGCTCGTCGACGAATGGGGCACTTGGTGGGACGAGGAGCCCGGCACCATCAGCGGCCACCTCTACCAGCAGAACGCCCTGCGCGACGCCTTTGTGGCAGCTCTCTCGCTCAACGTCTTCCACAAATATACCGACCGCGTAAAGATGGCCAACATCGCCCAGGTCGTCAACGTGCTGCAGTCGATGATCCTTACCGACCAGGAGGGTACCGGCCACATGGTGCTCACGCCTACCTACCACGTATTCCAGATGTACACGCCGTTCCAGGAGGCCACCTACCTGCCCGTCGACCTGCCTACGGAAACCATTCAGGTGAGCAAGGCCTACTTCAAGGAGAAGGCCGATGCCAAGGATGCCGGCTACCGTCCCTGCCCCATGCTCTCGGCTTCGGCTGCCAAGACTGTCGACGGCAGTCTCGTCCTCGCCCTGACCAACGTGTCGCTCGACAAGGCGCAGACGCTGGAGTTCAACATCGACGGCTATCAGGCCAAGACAGTAAGCGGCCACATCCTTACTGCTAAGAACGTGGCCGACTTCAATGATTTCCAGCATCCCACGAAGGTACAGCCTGCCGACTTCAAGGATGCCAAGCTGAAGAAGGGTGTGCTCACCGTTCAGCTGCCGGCTAAGTCCATCGTCGTGCTGACGCTGAAATAAAGACTATTCCTCCATCAATTTCCTATACCGCGCACGCTTAGGTTCATCGAGACCCAAGCGTTGTGCTTTATTGGCCTCATACTCCGAGTAGTTGCCCTCGAAGTAGAACACGCTGCCGTCGCCAGCACCCATAGCGCCTTCGAAGGCCAGGATATGCGTACAGATACGGTCGAGGAACCAACGGTCGTGACTGATGACTACAGCACATCCGGCAAAGGCTTCCAAACCTTCCTCCAACGCCCGTAACGTATTGACATCTATATCGTTAGTAGGCTCATCTAAAAGCAATACATTACCCTCCTGCTTCAGGGCGATAGCAAGGTGCAAGCGGTTGCGCTCACCACCCGAGAGCACGCCACATTTCTTCTCCTGATCGGCACCGCTGAAGTTGAAGCGGCTCAGGTAGGCGCGCACGTTCACGTCCTTGCCTCCCATGCGGATGGTCTCGTTGCCTTGGCTCACCACCTGATAGACGCTCTTCTCAGGATCTATGTCCTTATGCTGCTGGTCAACGTAGCTGAGCTTCACCGTTTCGCCTACGCTGAACGTGCCCTTATCGGCCTGCTCCAGCCCCATAATCAGACGGAAGAGCGTGGTCTTGCCGGCTCCGTTGGGGCCTATCACGCCCACAATGCCGTTGGGCGGCAGGTTGAAGTTCAGGTCGTTGAACAGCACTTTGTCGCCATAGGCCTTGGCCACGTGCTCGGCCTCTATCACCTTGTTGCCCAGTCGCGGACCGTTGGGGATAAAGATTTCCAGCTTCTCCTCCTTCTGCTTCTGCTCCTCGTTGAGCATGGTCTCGTAGGAGTTCAGACGGGCTTTTCCCTTTGCATGACGGGCTTTGGGCGCCATCCTCACCCACTCCAGCTCGCGCTCCAGCGTCTTGCGGCGCTTCGAGGCCTGCTTTTCCTCCTGTCCCAGCCGCTGGCTCTTCTGCTCCAGCCAGCTTGAGTAGTTGCCCTTCCAAGGAATACCCTCGCCGCGGTCGAGCTCGAGTATCCACTCTGCCACGTCGTCGAGGAAGTAGCGGTCGTGGGTCACGGCAATGACCGTTCCCTCATATTGCTGCAGGTGCTGTTCCAGCCAGTCTATCGACTCGGCATCCAGGTGGTTGGTCGGCTCGTCGAGCAGCAGCACGTCGGGCTTTTGCAGTAGCAGGCGGCACAAGGCCACACGACGGCGCTCACCACCGCTGAGGTTCGTCACAGGCCAGTCGCCCGGCGGACAGTTCAGCGCCGCCATAGCACGGTCGAGCTTCGAGTCCATGTTCCACGCGTCGGTAGCGTCGATAATGTCCTGCAGCTCAGCCTGGCGCTGCATCAGCTTGTCCATCTTGTCGGGGTCTTCATAAAATTCGGGTAAACCGAATTTCACATTGATGTCGTCGTATTCCTTCAGCGCGTCGTACACGTGCTGCACGCCCTCCTGAACATTCTCCTTCACCGTCTTCGTCTCGTCCAGCGGAGGGTCCTGCGGCAGGTAGCCCACCGAGTAGCCCGGGCTCCACACTACCTGTCCCTGGTATTGCTGCTCCAGGCCCGCGATAATCTTCATCAGCGTCGACTTACCGGCACCATTCAAACCGATGATACCAATCTTCGCCCCGTAGAAGAACGAGAGGTAGATGTTCTTCAATATCTGTTTCTGATTCTGCTGGATGGTCTTACTCACACCAACCATCGAGAATATCACTTTCTTATCGTCAACTGTTGCCACTTCCTAACTTCTTTAAATCAACGTAAACGCTACATCCATCATGTGTGTAAAAGTAGTCTGCCGCTCCTCCGCCGTAGTGGCCTCACCCGTTATCAGGTGGTCGCTGATGGTCAGTATCACCAGCGCACGCTTGCCAGCACGTGCAGCGTTCATATACAGCGCCGAAGCCTCCATCTCGACGGCCAGCACGCCCATCTTCATCCATTGGTCGTTGTGGGGATTGTCTGAGTAGAAGGTGTCCGACGACAGCACGTTGCCCACCTTGTAGTTGTAGCCCATCTTCTCGCAGGCATCGGCAGCTCCGCGCAGCAGGTCGAAGTCGGCTATGGGCGAGAACGTGCCAGGCAGCTCATACTGCGCACCGTAGTTGGAGTTGGTGCAGGCGCCCATAGCTATGCACAGGTCGCCCACGTGCAGGTCGGCATTCATCGAACCGGCAGAGCCCACGCGGATAATGGTTTCCACGTCGTAGAAGTTGTAGAGCTCGTAGGTATAGATGCCGATAGAGGGAATGCCCATGCCGTGACCCATCACGCTGACGGGCTTGCCCTTGTAGGTGCCGGTAAATCCTAACATCCCGCGTACATTATTAAACTGTACGGGATTCTCCAGGAAGTTTTCAGCCATAAACTTGGCACGCAACGGGTCGCCTGCCATGATTACTGTCTTGGCGATATCGCCTTTCTTTGCCCCGATGTGGGGAGTTGGAGTGTTGTTCATCATCAAAAAGTTTTAGGGTTTTGCTATTTTCAGGGCAAAGATACGAAAAGTTGGGCGCAAAACAAAGGAATTTCCTCTTTTTTTCGTAACTTTGCCATCAAAAACGGCGAACTTTTCGTAACTTTGTCCTCAAAATAAACAAGGAACATAGAAGATGAGCCCCAATATCATCACCATCACCTCGCTCGATGCGCCTGGCATCGACGTTTTCAGCCGCCTTACCGAGGCACAGCTGCGCAACCGTCTGGAGCCCGGACAGGGCATCTTCATTGCCGAGAGCCCCAAGGTCATCCACGTGGCCCTCGATGCAGGCTACGAGCCCACCGCCCTGCTCTGCGAACGGCGCCATATTGAAGGCGATGCCCGCGAGATTATTGCCCGCTGCCCCGAGATTCCCGTCTATACCGGCGACCGCAAGCTGCTGGAACAGCTCACAGGCTACACTTTGACGCGGGGTGTGCTCTGCGCCATGCGCCGTCCTCAGGAGCGCTCTGTGGCCGAGGTTACCGCCCAGGCCCGCCGCGTGGTGGTCATCGACGGGGTGGTAGACACTACCAACATCGGAGCCATCTTCCGCTCGGCAGCCGCCCTGGGCATCGATGCCGTGCTGCTTACCCGCAACTCGTGCGACCCCCTGAACCGCCGTGCCGTCCGCGTGTCGATGGGCAGCGTCTTTCTTGTGCCCTGGACGTGGCTCGACGCACCCGACAACGCCATAGACAATGCTTGCGACTACCAACAGCAGCTCAACGCCCTGGGCTTCCAAACCGCCGCTATGGCCCTCAGCGACGACAGTATATCCCTCGACGACCCCGTGCTGAAGACCATTCCGCGCCTTGCCATCATTATGGGCACCGAGGGCGACGGACTGCCCCACTCTACCATCCAAAACGCAGACTATGTGGTACGCATACCCATGTCGCACCACGTAGATTCGCTCAACGTAGCAGCAGCTGCCGCCGTCGCTTTTTGGGAACTGTGCAAAAGAAATGAAAAGGGGTAAAAATTGATGATTTCCTTGTTTTTTTCCTGCCTTTTTCTCTCTATTTTTCCATTCTTCTCCTTCCGCAGCTCTTTTCTTTGTAAATATATTTCATATCTATTTTTTTTGCACTTACCTCACGAAAGTCGACAAAAATACTGCATTTTAGTTTACTCCGGGTAAACTATTCCTTTAGTTAGGGTAAACTCTCAGTTTAATCCGACTAAGCCAACTGTTTGCCTGGAGGGGAATCACGGAGGATTTAGCATTATTGCATTGTAAATATATTTCATAATTCATAGGTGACATTTCTTACAGTTCTTACAGCTGACAGTTATATTTTGCACTATGCAAGGAGAGCTGGAGGGTAAAAGATAGATATATTTGATGATAGTTTTAAATTTAAAATTGTATATTTATACTTTAATTATTTATTAATTACTATTAATTATTTATTAATTACTATTAATCATTACTTTTCTATACAACTATCTTCTACTTCCATACACATATTGGTGCTATTTTCTAACTGTCAGCTGTAAGACTGTAAGATTGTAAGATTTTGCCAGTCTTAACTTCTCGTAACTTCTTTTTCTTGCTTTGTTCAATAATTCTTCGTATTTTTGCAGCCAAATAAAGAAGAGACGAAATGCGAGGAATAAGGAAACTGATGATGGTGCTGACGTGCCTGTCTGCATTGCAGGCCGAGGCTCGTAGTGTGGTGTACTCCCCACAGGTAAAGACGCTGCAGGTGGTGGTGAACGACGACTGGCTGTCGCTGCCGGTTATGAAGCTGGGCGCTGGCGATGTGCTGAACATAGGTTTCGACGAGCTCTCGCACGCGTACCATAGATATATATACAAGCTCGAGCGCTGTGAGGCCGACTGGTCGCCGTCGGAGGGAGTGTTCGAGAGCGACTGGCTGGTGGGGTTCAACGGCAACCCTATCGAGGACTATGAGAACTCGCTGAACACAACGGTGCTGTATACGCATTACAGCCTGCAGATACCCAACGACCGCTGCAGGATAAAGATGAGCGGCAACTATAAGCTGCATGTCTACGACGAGGAGGACGAGGATACAGAGGTGCTCTGTGCCGAATTCTACGTGGTAGAGCCGATGATGACGGTGGGGCTGAGCATCACGACGAATACTGACGTGGACTTCAACGTGAGCCATCAGCAGGTATCGATGACAGTCAACTACGGCAGCATCAGCGTGACCAATGTAGAGGAGCAGCTGCGGACGGTGGTGATGCAGAACGGCCGAGAGGACAACCTGAAGTGGAACGTGAAGCCCGACTATGTGCAGCAAAACCGGTTGCAATGGGAGCACAACCGCCGCCTGATATTCGATGCGGGCAACGAGTACCACCGCTTTGAGACGCTGGACGTGACCCACCCCACCCTGGGTATCGACAAGATGCGTTGGGACGGGCACTACTACCACGCCTATCCCTTTGCCAACGAGCCGAGGCGCAGCTATCTGTACTTTCAGGATGCCAACGGCGCCTTCTACGTGCGCAACAGCGACAACATAGAGAACGACCGCACCTGCGACTACCTCTACGTCAACTACAAGCTGCTGACGGGCAGACCCTACAAGGAAGATGTGATTGTGGAAGGCAAGTGGACCACGGAGGACGAAGACTACTACGTAATGGAATATGACGAGCAGGACCAGAGCTACAACGCACAGATACTCCAGAAGCAAGGCTACTACTCCTATCAGTACCTGCTGCGCGACGAGAAAGGCCGCACCCATATCCTGCCCGAGGAGGGCTCTTTCTTTGAGACGGAGAACAGCTATCAGGCCTTTGTGTATTACAAGGGAATAAGCGACCGTACCTGGAAACTGGTAGGCTTTCAACAAGTAGTGCTGAAATAGGCTTTACTGTTCATGATGCTCCCTATATTCTTCCGGAGTCATCTTGAACTTATGATAGAACTTGGCAATCATGTAGTTAGGCGATACGAAGCCACATTCCTCGGCAATGTCCTCAATGGACTTGTCGCTGTTTCTGAGCAGGTCGGCAACTTGGTCGATGCGCATGTAGCGCACCAGCAGGCGCGGGCTCTTGTGGATATCTTCCGACACGAGTTCGTAAAGGTGAATAACATCCATGTCGGTAGCCTGCGACAGCATGTGCATGGTGTATGAACGGTCCTTGCGCTCATGTATGAAGGGCAGCACCTTGAGCATCAGTTCGATGAAATTCTCGCTCAGCTCGCCCTGGGTGTCATTCTCGGTGCCGTAAATCTCTTCCTGCGAAGGAGAAAGCTTCTCGCTATTGTAGCTGTCGCAACGATTGACAAACGAATTGATGCGGCGTATCACGTCACCCTCCTCATTGTTGCGCTTCATTTTCAAACGAGTGTTGCGGTTGTAGACAATGAAGTTAAGGGCAACAAGCGCCAGGATAATCAGTCCGAGAATGAGCATGATACCCGTAGTGCGCCACCAAGGCTGGTTGACGTAGATCACCCATTCGTAAGGCTTGCCGACATACTGTCCGGGAACGACGGAGGCCATCACCTCGATATGGTAGGAACCAGGCTGCAGGCCAACCATCGGCAGGTGTAGCAGTCCTCGGGCGTCGACCAGTCCGCCACCCTGGAAGTAGGAGTATTCCATCCAGTTCTTGTTGATTTCCTTGATACGCACCCTGTAGTAAGTCTGCAGCGGACGAGCAAAGTTCAAGGCCGAGAACGTCAGCGCAATAGAGTTCTGGTCGTAGTTAAGGTTGATTTCCTTCGTACGCGTAATGGCCTTGTCGAGGACAACCACTCCATTGACCTTACTGCCCGCTCTCACCTCAATGCCGTTTACCAGCAACTTGGTCAGCTTCGGATGCATCTGATAGGGCGGCTGGTTAAGCAACGACCTGAAGTCGCGGGGCTGGAAGGAAATAACGTGGTCGAGCGCCTGCATGACAATCTCGCCATTAGGCAGCTTAATGGCCTTGGCGTTGATGAACGTTTCGTTGGGGACGTTGTCAATATCGCTGAAACAGAACAGCTGCTTCACATTTCCTTCATCAATCTTTACACAGGCAATACCATAGCTGGTGCTCACCCAAATGTTGTTGAGGTCGTCCTCTATAATAGAGTGGATCACGCTATTGAGCAGTCCGTTCTTGCGTCCGTAAACTGTAGGTTCAGCCTGCGGTGTGGTATAGAGGTAAAGTCCATTGGGGGTTCCCACCCACGTCCAATGGCGACTGTCGACGAACATGACGTTGGCCTTCTTGCCACGGAACTCGCTGATACCCTTGAGGTTCTCCATCATCTCCCAGTATTCGAGCGCCTTGGGATTGTCCCAGTTAAGCACCGTAAAGGGGGCGTTAGCAGGACGTGCATAGAGCAGGCCGCGCTGCTCGGTACCTATCCACATTCCTCCCTGCAAGTCAAACTCAATGGCGTTGATGTCTGTCTGCAGCTCCCTGCCATTGGTCAGTCTCAGCGTCTTGTAGTGCTTGAATTCACCCGTTGCAAGATAATAGGTGAAATATCCCCATGAGGAAGCAATGTAGAGCTTACCTTCATGGACCACCATATTGTTCATGTGGTATTCCGTGCGCATCACTTCCGACCACTTTCTGGTATTCACATCGAAGTGGACGAGAATGGCTCCTTCCTCGCCGTTGCGAATCATAAAGACGCCATCTTCATAGATAAGCATCACCCCCGAGTGGCTATAAAGCTCGGCATCCTCAGGGCTGTAGGCGTAACTCTGGTACAGCCTTTTGCCTGTATTCACGTCGTAACCGATAAGCAGGCCGTTGTCATAGACAAGCAGGAGTTGTTTATTGTCGTATACCTCCACATCCTGAAGGTTCAGCCCCTTTTGCAGGGCAATCTTCTTGCGGTACTTCTTGCTGAAGATACAGTTGTTCTCGCAAAGCCACAAGTCGCCGTTCGTATCAACAAACATATCGTTTATCTGCGACGTGGCACCGTAATTCTTGAAGATGCTGTCAGCCTGGATATAACTCTCGGTTGTTAAATCCACGCACGAAACGTAATGTTTGTTCTTCAGCCACAGGTGGTGGTCGTTGTCGTAATAAAGGTGATAATGGCCCTTGTAGTCCTCCAGCTTGTACTTCTTTTCTTCATCACCACTTATATGTGTGAAGCTGGCACCATCATAGAAGTTGACATCACCGATGGTCGTGATGGTCATACGTCCCGTACGTGTGCATTTCAGGGTCTGAGCAGAGTTGTCGGCAAGGCCGCTTGATGCCGTCAAAGGGCGGAAAACCCTATCCTCTTCCACGTAAGCCGCGGAAGGAAGCACCATTGCCAGCAAGAACTGTACCAGAAATAGCCTTACGGTTGATTTCATAAATTTATGCTTATGTTGGTCACAAAGATAAGCAAAAAGTTGTTTTCCTGCAAGTTTTTGTGCAAAAAAAGAGGAAAACTGCATAAAAAAGCCCCCAAAAAGGCGAAAAAAGCACGACTTAGGCATCAAAAATCATACATCTATGACATCTAACTCATTAGAAAGGCGTACGTTTTCGAACACCTCTCGGGCTTCGTCCAACAGCACTTGCTCGTTCTCGTAACGGGAACTGTAATGCCCCAGAACCAGCTGTCTGACCCCGGCATCGCGGGCTACCAAGGCGGCCTCGCGGGCTGTAGAGTGATTATACTTCTGTGCCATCGCCAGATTGTCCTCGCCGTAAGTGCTTTCGTGGTAAAGTGTCGTTACGCCATTCAGCTGTTTGTACAGCTCAGGCATGTAGCGGGTGTCGCTACAATAGGCATAGGCCCTGGGAGGGTCTGCTGGGGAAACCAGACGTTCGTTGGGAATGACCGTACCGTCGTCCATTGTCCAGTCGGCGCCGTTCTTGATATTCAGAAGCTGCGACGTGGGAATACCGTAGAAGTCAATCATGTCGCGACGGATATGAGGCAGCGAAGGCTTTTCACGGAACAGGAAGCCGCAGGTAGGCAGACGATGCATCAGGGGAATGGTCTCTACGGTCAACGAACGGTCTTCGTAGACGATCTCATGCTTTGAAGCATCAATAGGATGGAACACCACCTCATAGCCCAAATCCCTGCAGAAAAGCTCCATCTGGCGCTGCAGCATATCCCCCAACAATTCGTTGGCGTGAATATGGAGTTTGGCAGTACGACCCAGCAGTCCAAAAGTGGAGATCATGCCGATAAGCCCGAAGCAATGGTCGCCGTGAAGATGGGAGATGAACACATGACCCACCTTGGTGAAGCGCACACGGCATCGACGCAACTGCATCTGCACGCCCTCGCCACAGTCGACCATGAACAGTTTCTCACGCACTTCGACCACCTGTGCCGAAGGATAATGGCGAAGGGTGGGCAGCGCGCTACCACACCCTAAGATATGTACTCTGAATGGCTCCAACGCTAATGCTTAGATTTTGTAATCGTCCTCGGAGGCCTCCTCGAGTTCTATTTCTATTCTATGCTTTTGCTCCTTGAAGCGGCTGTACTCGAAAGTCTCCTCGCTATCCTTGATAATTAAGGTGTCGGGACCGATGGAAACAATATCATACAACGTGGTTTCCACCTCGTCGCCACCACCCTCGCGGATGGCCACCATCTCGAGTTTTCCGTTATACAAACGCCAGGAACGATAGGTCAGAGAAGGCTGGTCAATACTCTCGGCAATACCGCCCTCCTTGATACGGATGCCCATTTCAGCACTACCGTCCAGGGGGTTAGGCATTACCCAGTCGCCCAACAATGCCGACTGATTGATGACCTGACGGGCCACGCCCTTAGTCTTGGCTTTGAGCATTACTGCCATACGGTCGCCTGTCTGGAAACCACCGAAGCAAAGCCCCTTTTCATTGGCCTCGGCAACGCTGAGGGTTATGGTATCGCCCACATCGGTGATTAACTGTAAGGTGTTCATGGCCGAACCATCGCCACAGATACCATAAAGTGTTGAATCACGATTAGTCATTACAACAGCCGTCGTATCGGGCTCTGTTGCCGCTGTCTGCTGGGAACCCTTTTTCCCGCAACTGCCGATAACCATTGATGCGGCAGCCAGCATCATCATCGTTTGAATTGTTTTCATATCTTTCACTTTTTTACTTAGTCGTTGTCATTCTGAGTCTTCTCCTGTTGCTTGGCTTCTTCCCACAGGACATCCATCTCCTCCAAGGTCATTTCCGTCAATGGCTTGCCTGCACGGATACTGTGTTGCTCAATATAGTTAAAGCGTGAAATAAACTTCTGGTTCGTACGCTCCAAGGCGTTCTCAGGATTCAGTTTGTAGAGTCGGGCAGCATTAATGGTTGCAAAAAGGAAATCGCCTAACTCGCTGGTAGACTTCTCCTTATCCTCCTTGCGCAACTCCGCCTCAAGCTCGTCCATCTCCTCGCGAACCTTAGCCCACACGTCTTCCTTCTTCTCCCAGTCAAATCCCACATTCCGCGCCTTGTCCTGTATGCGATAGGCCTTGATGAGCGAAGGCAATGCTGCGGGCACACCGCTCAGCACCGTCTTGTTGCCGTCTTTCTCCTTGAGCTTGATCTGCTCCCAGTTCTGAAGCACCTGCTCCGAAGTCTTGGCATCGGCAAACTCACGTTTTTCTTCCTTGGCAGCTTCTTCCTCAGGAACGTAGGGCAGCGGCTTGGGTTCCTTGGCCCCCACCTGCGAGGGATGGTATATATGCGGATGGCGGAATATCAGCTTGTCAGCCTGCATATCGCACACGTCGGCCATATCGAAGTCACCGGTTTCCGATCCGATCTTGGCATAGAACATCACATGCATCAGCACGTCGCCCAGCTCCTTGCAGATGTTCTTACGGTCGTTGCGCATCAGCGCATCACACAGCTCGTAAGTCTCTTCTATCGTGTTTGGCCTCAGGCTCTCGTTGGTCTGTTTTTTGTCCCACGGGCACTTTTCGCGCAGTTGGTCAAGCACGTCCAGCAACCTGCCAAAGGCCTTCATCTGTTCCTCTCTTGTATGCATTTTCCTTTTCGTCACGTTCTGTTTTAGCACCGCAAAGGTAAACATTATTTTCGATTCTGCCAACTTTTTGGGGAAATCTTGTCGCATTTCCTAATAAAATGTGGACTTTTCGTGAGAAATAAAAAAAAATATCGTAACTTTGCACCCGTTTTATGAAATAGGTATATGGAAATAGCAAGTAAATACGACCCGAAAGAGGTCGAAGGAAAATGGTACCAGTATTGGCTGGACAACAAGCTCTTCAGTAGTAAACCCGATGGACGTGAACCCTACACCATCGTTATTCCGCCACCCAACGTGACAGGTGTGCTCCACATGGGACACATGCTGAACAACACCATCCAGGACATCCTGGTGCGCCGTGCCCGTATGGAGGGCAAGAATGCGCTCTGGGTGCCCGGCACCGACCACGCCTCGATTGCTACTGAGGCTAAAGTGGTAAAGAAGTTGGCTGAGCAGGGCATCAAGAAGCATGACCTGAACCGTGAGCAGTTCCTTAGCCACGCCTGGGACTGGACGCATGAGCACGGAGGCATCATCCTCAAGCAGCTGCGCCGTCTTGGTGCTTCCTGCGACTGGGACCGCACAGCCTTTACTATGGACGAGAAGCGCTCCGAGAGCGTCATCAAGGTGTTTGTCGACCTCTATAACAAGGGACTCATCTATCGCGGCTTGCGTATGGTGAACTGGGACCCCAAGGCTTTGACCGCCCTTTCTACCGAGGAAGTAATCTACCGTGAGGAGCAAAGCCACCTGTTCCACCTTAAATATTACGTAGCCGATCTAGCAGAACTAGAAGGACTAGAGAAACTAGAAGCCGAGGGTAACATCATCCACAAGGACGACCGCGGCTACTACGCCGTTGTGGCCACCACCCGTCCCGAAACCATCATGGGCGATACCGCCATGTGTATCAACCCCAAAGACCCGAAGAACCAGTGGCTGAAGGGCCGCAAGGTTATCGTGCCGCTGGTGAACCGCGTCATCCCCGTCATCGAAGACCGCTATGTGGACATCGAGTTCGGTACGGGCTGCTTGAAGGTAACACCTGCCCACGATACCAACGACTACATGCTGGGCAAGACCCACAACCTGGAGACCATCGACATCTTCAACCCCGACGGCACCATCAGCGACCAGTCGCCCATCTACGTCGGCATGGACCGTATGGACTGCCGCCGTCAGATAGCCATCGACCTGCATGAGGCCAAGCTGATGGAGAAGGTGGAGGACTATACTAATAAGGTGGGCTACTCGGAGCGTAACCCTGACACCGCCATCGAGCCGCGTCTCTCCATGCAGTGGTTCCTGTCGATGAAGCACTTTGCCGACATTGCCCTGCCGCCCGTGATGAACGACGAGCTGAAGTTCTATCCCGCCAAGTATAAGAACACTTACAAGAACTGGCTGGAGAACATCCAGGACTGGTGCATCTCGCGCCAGCTGTGGTGGGGACACCGCATCCCGGCCTATTATTACCCCGCTCCCGCCACCACGTCAGCCACCGTTCCCTCAGTTGCCTCAGAAGCCCCCGCCACCGTTCCCGACGCTTCTCCGTCGGGCGAGAACTTCGTCGTTGCCGAAACTCCCGAAAAGGCCCTCGAACTGGCCCGCAAGAAGAGCGGCAACGCCAGCCTCCAGCTCAGCGACCTGCGTCAGGACGAGGATGCCCTCGACACCTGGTTCAGCTCTTGGCTCTGGCCTATCTCCCTGTTCGACGGTATCAACAATCCTGGCAACGAGGAGATCAAGTACTACTACCCCACCAGCGACTTGGTAACCGGTCCCGACATCATCTTCTTCTGGGTGGCCCGCATGATTATGGCTGGCTACGAGTACATTGGCGACATGCCCTTCAAGAACGTTTACTTCACGGGTATTGTCCGCGACAAGCTCGGTCGCAAGATGTCTAAGTCGTTAGGCAACAGCCCCGACCCCATCGAGCTCATCGAGAAGTTCGGTGCCGACGGTGTACGCATGGGCATGATGCTCTCTGCTCCTGCTGGCAACGACATCCTCTTCGACGAGGCGCTCTGCGAACAGGGACGTAACTTCAACAACAAGATTTGGAACGCTTTCCGCCTGATCAAGGGCTGGAAGGTCGCCGCTGTTCCCGATGCATCTCCATCGGGCAACAAGATTGCAGTCCGCTGGTTCGAAGCCAAGCTGAAGCAAACCAACGCTGAGGTGGACGACCTCTTCAAGAAATACCGCATCTCAGAGGCCCTCATGGCCGTCTACAAGCTCTTCTGGGACGAGTTCTCCAGCTGGTATCTGGAGATGGTGAAGCCCGCCTACATCAACGGCGAGGCACAGCCTATCGACCGCGAGACCTACGACAAGACGCTGGAATTCTTCGAGACGCTGCTGAAGATGCTGCACCCCTTCATGCCCTTCATTACCGAGGAATTGTGGCAGCACATCTACGACCGCAAGCCCGGAGAGAGCATCATGCGCGAAAATCTTGTGCTCGGTGGCTTTTCCACCGAGGACCAGGCCCTCGTCACAGCCATTGAGAACGTCAAGCAGATTGTCTCCGGAGTGCGTATGGTTCGCTCTTCCAAGAACATTGCCCCGAAGGAACAGCTTGAGCTACAGGCCGTTGGCAAGAACGACTATGCCGACTTCAACGACGTCATCACCAAAATGGCCAACCTCAGCGCCATCAACGTCGTCAGCGAGAAGGATGCCACCGCCTCAGCCTTCATGGTAGGTACCGACGAGTTTGCCGTTCCCCTGGGTAACCTCATCGACGTCGAGGCCGAGATCCAGAAGATGGAGGCTCAGCTGCAGCACCTCGAAGGCTTCCTTGCCGGCATCAAGAAGAAGCTCTCCAACGAGCGCTTTGTGCAGAACGCCCCCGAGGCTGTCGTCGCTATGGAGCGCAAGAAGCAGAGCGACTCCGAAGAAAAGATTGCCTCGCTCAAGGAAAGCATCGCTGCCCTGCGCAGTAAGTAAACAATATAACTGCACCCATAAAGAAGGCCGGAAGCATCAGTTCCCGGCCTTCTTTGTGTTTACAATCTACGATTTACCACGTATCCCACTCTATCTCACGCGAGAATACTTTCTCACTAGTGGTAACCTTTTTGTCAGGGTTATTATTTATAGTCATACTCTCGCTGCCTAAAAGACGCTCTGTCTTGAGATGAACGATGATAGTATTAGGCGTTACATATTCTTTCTTTGCCATCTTCTTTCTTACCTATTTAATGATTCGTAATTTTCCATTAACCATATAAACACCGTTTCTCGGATTCTGAACACGACGTCCTTGCAAATCATACCACAAATTAGACTGCTGCCCAATGGATTCTATTTGCTGAATACCAGTAGACACCTCCTCGAAGCCTAAGCTTAAACGTGCAGCACTCGGGCTTAATACAAGGTAAGACTTATATTGTCCTACCACAACACCGCTTTCCGCCAAATAGAATCCGGGCTTTCCATCATCCAAGTTAGAGAGCACATACACGTTGTTTGTCGGTATTGTATAATCTCCCGTACAATTGCTTGTAAGCATATTCTCACTTACGTTATCAAGATTATCAAGATCATCCTCGGCTACAGTCTCCAGAGGATAAGTAATTTCTGAACCTGCCGTTCCTTTCAAGATTAGTCCTGTGTTGGCAGGCACCTTCGTCACAGACTCCAAGCGCAGACTATTGTTAGTGTTCGATGTGGCAATGTATGCCGTAAGTTCCGAGTTCGTGAAGTCCAATGCCTTCGGCCAGCTGAACGAAGCGTAGCCGAGGGTGGTGACTATGGTACTAACATTACTTGTTACTGTAAAGCTCTCATCTGCGGGGAAGGAAGACGTAGTTGCACTTATTGCTAGATTCTGATTACGGATAAAACCTTGAGTATCGCCTGTCGAAATATTGGCCGATGCTTCAATAGTAATATACATAAGGGGGCCGTCCTCTTCATAGAATATAGCACCATCCAAAGTTGAGTAGATACCAATTGTAAAGTATCCACCTTCCTTCAAATTACCAGCAATAGTATGTCCGTCAATACGGTCATCCTCCAAGCTCCAGATATAGCGGTTTTTATTATTCTTCGCGATACTGATACCTTCTGGTAAATACAGGTCAAACTGGACAGCGCGATACGTATTCTCTGTCATTTTTAGTTTGATTGCTATCTCCTTTTGTTCACCATAATTAATGGAGAAAGGCTCAATATAGAGCTTATCTGCCATTGCGCTTGTTGCTAATCCAATTAGCAATAATAATAGTATTTTTTTCATTTTTGTTATTGTAAGATTATGTCAAGAATTCCTAATACGTCGTTGATGTTTATTATGTCGTCGTTGTTCACATCTGCTTTATCGGTATCAAATGGAGAGGGATTTTTCCCTAAGAAATAATCAACGACACTTAGCACATCGTTTATATTCACGACCCCATCGGTATTGGCATCCCCCGGGATTTCACCCTGGTCAACATTCGTCTGACTGCTTTCAGGGTCGCCAGGCAGCGTAGGGCTAAACACATAGCGGGCTGTGAGCGTAGTGTTCGCTGCAGGCATAGTGTAGTTGGTGAGCGTAGCGCTTTCTCCAATCTTTGTATCGCCATTATACCACCCTTGGAACACAAAGCCCTGACTCGCATAGGCCGTTACCGAGAGATTGGTTCCTGCTTCAGCCTTCGCGCCACTTGTGCGACTGAATGAGCAAGCGCCTTCTGGGTCGGGGGTCAGGAAGAGACGATACTCGTTGGGAGTCTGTGGATCGGAAGGATTATCAGGATTAAAGGCAAAGACAGCTTCAAAGGTAACGTTCTCGGCTTCAACAGTATAGTTGAAGTTCTTTGCCAAATTATCCTGCCTCACACCGTTCTTCTTCCAGTATTGGAATTCGAAGTTCGTTGACGCCGCACTTGCATTGATGGCTACTACTGTCCCAGCGGTATATTGTCCCGATCCGCTGGTGTAGTTGCCATCGTTCGCCTTTGCCACTACCTTATACATCATATAAGGGTCGGCAGGGTTCGCGGGATTAAATTCGCCCTGTGCCCATGCCGTTGCCCCGTTAAGTAGGGCAACCAGCATGGTCAGGACAATTATTCTCGTATTTTTCATACGCACTCAATTCTCAATTGTCAATTACTTAACAACCTTCTTTCCGTCCTCAATCACTACGCCACGAACCATACCTGCCTCAGGCAGACGCTTGCCGTCCAGCGTATAGATTGTAGATTCGCTCTTTGCTGCTGCCTCTACAGGATCTACAACAGTAGGTGTGCTGCCTGCGGGCATTACCATAAAGCGAGCGTTGAATGTGCCAGCCTCACTCTCAAAGGTATACTCTCCATTCTTCAGGTCGAAGCTGGTGCCCGTTACGTTGTCTCTCAGCATTACAGCCATATCCATGCGCTCAGCTCGCAACGTATAAGTGCCTGCCTTAGGAGCCACAAAGCCTAACTGCACAGAACCCTTCGGGCGCTCGTTGATGGCATAGCGAGTTTGATGGTCAGTACTATAGAGCATCGGAACTTGTTCTGATGACATGAACTTAGCAGCATCGCACTCCTTCTCATAGTTAACCGTCTTCTTCTCATTGAATACCACACGCGTTTGGTCATCCTGCTCACCGTTGCTCAGCACAAGGTTCAGCAAATGACGATCACGCTGTTCGGGATTAAGGCTACGGGCAGCTGCTGCTGCTTTCTGGTTATGCTTGGTTACTGCAGCGTTGTGCCCCATACGCTTATTCTTGTCATAGGTAGGAACGCTACTATCGTTAGGCTTCTGTACGAAGTATGCCTCGAAGGGCTGCAGCTGGTAGTTGTCGTCGCCAGGACGGTAAGCCACATAGTTGGTGCCGTTCCACACGGTAAGCGGAGCATTGTAGTGCATGTCGTCAATGTCGTAATAGTTGGTCATCGGGTTACCTATAAAGTTCCAGCTGGCGTGCTGTTCGCTAATGCCTGTTCCTGGAGCGTATGCCGTCAATGTGTTCGTCTTAGTGTTACCATTCCAGTCGAAATCGGGGTTATCCACCTCAATTACCAAATCGCCTGTCGTGTTGCACTGGAAGATGTAGCCCACACCTGGATTCAAATAGGTTGTGCCATCAGGCAGCGACTTCCATCCAGTCGTGCCGTTTCCTGCACGCTGGGCACCGTCGTAGCAACGGAATACATGGCTGCCGGGAGCCGTCACCTTATTCAGATAGACGCGGAAGGGGAAACAGAAGAAACGCCATTTATTGCCCGTCACAGGGATATGGAAGCGCACCCTGTTGGCTGTCAGGTTCTCGTCAGCAATGGCAGAGGCCCATTTAGTACCATCGTAGAAAAGATCCATATCGCCTAAAGCCTGGTCTCCGCTACCCTCAATGGTGATACTAGAGCCTGCATTGCCCTTGAAGTCAATGTCATCATTCGCCTCTGGCGTGAAGCGGTCGTCTTCTTGCAGCAGCACATCGTTGTTGGCATAGAAATACGTGTAGGGTTTGTTGAAGGTCACCTGGTTTAGGAATTGTCCCCATTGGGCATTGCGAAAATAGGTATTCTCGCACTGTTCTGGTATATGGAGCGTGGCAGCAGTATATGTGCTGAACGTGTTGGTATTGATGTCGATGGGATCCACTACATACGTGTAAACGTCTCTCAGATTATTACAGTTTGCGAAGGCCGTCTCACCTATTGACTCCACAGAGGCGGGAATATGTAACTCCGTGAGGGAGGAGCAGTCTTTAAATGCATCCTTTTGGATTGTAATCAAACCTGTTGGCAAATTCAGCGTGGCAAGTTTATCACAACTAGAAAAGGCGCCATTGCCTATAGTAGCAAGATTTGGTGAAAATGTAACACTTGTCAAAGATCTACAAGAGTAAAAAGCCTCCTTCCCGATAGCAGTAAGGTTCTCTGGTAAAACAATCGATATTAAGTCTTTGGCCCTAAATGCATAACTCCCAATGTATGTTATACTATTTGGAAGCGTAATAGTTTTTATCGGACAAGTGTAGAAAGCTCCTTCAGAATACAGACCAACACCATCTTCAATTCTCTCAATTCCTTCTGGAATAGTGATGTCTGAAAGACAATAACAGAGAGAGTATATATTAAACGTTGATAATCAGTGAGTTGAGCGTTAAACGGTAGAAAAGTGACAGCGGAGTTATTATTTGTGGTTTTAAAGGGCAAGATTTAACGTATTTAA
>JAEEGH010002673.1_pt1 | contig 47840 bp, 34 predicted proteins | sample 9134181 | NCBI WGS metagenome assembly JAEEGH01 (sample SAMN16246544, study PRJNA631951) | gut metagenome | biome: gut microbiome; feature: rumen; material: DP-attached | host: Bos | place: Iran: Karaj | collected 2018-10
AGCCAGCAGGTCGGGTGTACCATCGTTCAGAGCCTTCACGCGAACCTGGATCTTACCGCCACGGGGAATACCGCTCATCTGACCCTCTACGTCGGTCTCCTGCTCGAACTCGTAGTTAACCATCATTACTTCGCGGTCCTTGTAACCGTCGATCTTCATTGCAACTGGTGTCTTTGCCATAATTCTTTTCCTTTCTTTAATTTTAAATGTTAATACTATTTTTATTTTTATATTTTCAAATCACTCGTCAACCGTTTTTGTTCTGATTGACGATGCAAAGGTACGACGGTTTTCGCTTCATTCCAACTTTTTTTCTCTTTTTTGTCTTCGGTTGTAGCGACAGCAAAACGAAATTGCGACAAACTCCATGCAAGGGCATGAAATCTGTCGCAAAATATACTTTCTTCCTATCTTTCAGGCTAGAAGTTTCCGCCGTAGATGAGGCCGTAGTAACGGTCGCTCTTGTCGAAGTTGCTGTTGATGTTGGGATCGCGCTTGGGCTGCCAGGTGCGTACCTTGATGCAGGGCAGATCCGGGTCGTTGAGGTCTACCATCAAGAAGAGATAGCCAGTGTCGGCATACGATGAGGAGTAATAGTCCTGATGGATCTGGATGCCGTAGGTGTCGGCTCCCACCCCCATCTTCTTCACATCGTTATCCGTGAAGCGGATGTTGATGAACTCATTGCTCTTGAAGCTGCGCTCCACGTTGCGGATGTATTCCTGCTTGCTGAGACGCGTGTGCTTCACCATCTCATTGTCGAGATACTTCTCGTTCTCTGCATTGCGCTGGGCCTTGCGGATGACGTGACCCACGATGATGATGGCATCGTCGTCGAAGATGCTCTTGATATAGTCGGCACGCTTCAGGGCGAAGGCGGTCTTGTAGTTCTCGAGGAAGGTGGCTATCACCATGCGGATGCTGTCGTTCCAGCCCCGGGCCTCACGGTTGAAGATGTCATCGCGCGCTGCCTTGTCTAGACCGAAGGCAATCGACTCTATCAGGCCACGCTCGTTGAAGGTGAAGGTGACATCTTCTACGAACGAGCGACGGTTGTTCTTAAAGGCGAACTTCATGGGCACGCTGCGGCAGATGATACGGTTTGCCAGGCGGTAGAAGTGGAGCTTGGGATTGCCGAGGATGGTGGCGGTGCCGTAGTTGATAAGGCGGGTGAACATGTCGTAACCCTCGTCGGTGAAGGCGGTCTTCACCTGATCATACTTGCGGCTCTTGATGGCGTTGATGATCTGATTGACGGTCTTGGCATAGAAGTCGGGCTTCTCGGCAACGGTGGCGTGGGTGGCCTCACTCATGGTGGTTACGGCCTCCTGGAACTGCATCATCGCTACCTTCATCTCCTTCTTCGAGCCACCGTTGACAACGACCGTTGCCTTGGGGAACGGGGTGGGATTGAACACGTCCATCACCATCTCCAGCTCACGATCCTGTCGCATCTGCCCCGTGAACTCGTATTCATATTTCAATTGTAGCTTGTCTGTCGGTGTGGCAGGGTTGAGCTCTATCTGGGAGATACCGTCCTTGGCGGAATTGACGAAGCTGTAGTTCTGGCCATCCATGAAACGGAAGTCGAGGCTGGTGACGGGCTTACCCTTGTAGGTGATGAGCAGGTCGACCACATTGCCGTCGATCTTGGCGATTTCGGTCTTGATGTTGCCCAGCAGCTGATTGATCTGCTCGGGGATCCATACCGTCAGCGTGTGCTTCACGCCATCCTGATCGAGCTTCACCTTGTTAGGGTGCTGCAGGCTCTTCAGCAGACAGAAGCCCCAGTAGTAGTTGCGCAGGGCATCGTCGATACGGCCTTCGCGCTCAGCATTCTGGGCGGTATAGACATAGCTGAGGATACGGTCCTCGCGCTCCTCGAAGATCTTCTCGAGCTCGTCTTTCTCCATGTAGCGGAAGACGTAGGCATTGGGCTCGTGAGTGACGAAGATGCTCTTGGTGTTCGTCAGACTGCCCGTGGCATAGGTCTTGATGACGGCCTCCATCGCCGACTTGGAGTCAATGTTCTTACCGTCATTGATCTGCTGCATGTCGAGACTGGTCTCACTCTGCACGGTGACGGAAATCTTACTGATCAGATCATTGAGGGCCGACTGCGTGGCTTTCGCATCGGTATCGCCTCGACCTTCGCCCCATATATAGTCATCATTGGCCTTAATACGGGCGATTTCATCCAAAGGCTTCTGTGCCGCCGCCCATACGGACAGCAGCAACAGAGCCGTTATGCCTAAATAGCGTTTCATTACTTTATTACGATTTTCTTACCATTCTGGATATAGACACCCTTTTGGGTGGGCTTGCTGCTGAGCTTGCGACCATCGAGGGAGTACCAGTCGCCTGTGCCGTTGGCAGCGGGCTGGATGATCTCCATGATGGCAGTCGTATCATCGCCACCACCGATGCTCGTCAGTGGGATGAATTGGATATCATCCGTTCCACGAGCATGATTAGAGTGATGGACATAAGCCTGGAATGGGCGCACGTCACTGTAGTTGCTGATGAAGACACTGCCCTCAGCATAGCTGTCGCGAGCAGCACCGACGTTCAGCGTGAAGATATCGGGGCCGGCAGCCTGATTCTGGAAAGCAGGCATCAGTATCACGTTGGCGCCAAAGGCCTCACGAGGTTCTGTCCTGGGAACGGTGACATTTGACGAAGCGAAGGTGACGCTACCCGCCTGATTGTATGCCGAAGGATAGACCGTGTTGTTAGGCATACAGATAAGGTAAGGCGTGTTAGCCTCCATCGCGGTGACAGGTGTCAGACCGTTGTCCAGCAACTGGTGGAGCCAGAAGGGATAGCCGCCGTTGCCGCCGCCAAAGGGTACGAGGGCACCATGACTGCCGTGAGAGATACTCTGCACGTTGAAAGGCAGGGCGATGGTCTCCCATCCGCGGCTTACACCAATCTCCGTAGTCTGCGAGAAGTTACGGGTGTAGCTGATGCTCTGTGCCGTGAACGGCTCCGGGCAGAAGAAGTTATTATTGCCAGAGGCATCAGTGAGCACGATCTGTGCAGCTGTGCCGTTGACAATGATGTTCTGCACACCAGCGGGAGCCTTCGAAGCCTCATTCACGTAAACAAGCAGGTTCGGGTTCGTGATTCCCTGCATCTGTTCCGATGTCAGTTCGCCGTTGCCTTCCCAAACAATGGCGGCAATGGTCTTCAGGGCTTCTTCACGTCCTACCTCCGCAAATGCATCATCCAGCGTCGCATCGCCATAAACCCAAGCGGTCAAACCGTCAAAGTAAGCTTCGCTCTCGCTAGGCTCAGCGTAGGGGTCTGTGAGGTAACCTGGATTATTTGTGCCACCGTCAACATGGGCATAGGCAGCATCAACGTGTTCTGGATCCCACTGCGTACCACGACCACCAACGATACGATCACAGCCTTCAAACATATGATCAGAAGAGGTGACGTTTGCAGTACTCCAGCCGCTACGGACATAAATCGTTGTCAGACTCGTACATCCAAAGAACATCATCTTCATGTTAGTAACACTCGTCGTATTGAAGCTGGAAAGATCCAAGGATGTTAAACTATAACAACCATCGAACATGCTTGCCATATTCGTAACATTGGAAGTATTCAGATTCTCAAGACCAACGAATGTTTCCAGGTTAGAGCAACCAAAGAACCATAATTCTGTACTCGTGATAGAGGTGCAGTTAGCAAAGGACTCGTTGAAGACAACGGAGCGAATTGATTCTGCCATATCGTGCCAGCCTCGATCAACCGTAGAACTAAACGGATAGATATCCATTGCTTCGGGATATGAAGATCTCTGGTCATCATAGCGGAACTCGAGAGCAGTGTTGTTGTCGATGAAAATAGCGTATGGCACAGGACCTTCAGAAGGCTCTGGCTCACGGTTCATCGCTTCTTCGATTTCAGAGCAAATCCAGTTGAGCTCCTCAATCATGTGATGGACTTCCTCTTCATCGGCCGTATGCTCATCATACATATTAGAGCCACGCTCAATCATCATCGCCAATTCTTCCTGCATCCAGGGCTCCACATTAGGATGCCCCTGTGCTCTTGACTGTACATCTTGGGCATATTGCAGCATTGATTGCAGTTCCATCCAGTACTGGGTTTCTTCTCCGCTACCTCCGCCATTCTTGAAAGTGAGATACCCTGGAGATGAAGCCATATCGACACGGGCATACTCTGCATCAGTATGACTGGAATCGTATGTCGTTCCTGCGCCGCCGACGAGACTTGTACAGCCATCAAACATCCATCCGCCTTCGGAGACATTAGATGTACTCCATCCATCTCCTACGTATATTGTTGTCAGACTAGAGCAAGAACTGAACATCTGGTGCATAGATGTTACATTTGAGGTATTGAAATTGCTAACATCTAGACTCGTCAAACCTGAACAACCTGCGAACATACCAGACACAGATGATACATTTGAGGTATTGAAATTGCTAACATCTAGACTCGTCAAACTGGAACAATATGCGAACATACCAAACATAGATGTTACATTTGAGGTATTGAAATTGCTAACATCTAGACTCGTCAAACCTGAACAATATCCGAACATGCTTCCCATATGTGTTACATTGGAGGTATTGAAATTGCTAACATCCAGACTCGTCAATAGACGACAACTGTGGAACATGTCACTCATATCGGTCACATTAGCAGTGTTCAGATACTCTAATCCTCCAATGTATTCAAGGTTTATTAAATCCCGAAACCAATAGGCCGTACTTGTAATAGATGTACAATTTGCAAATGACTCATCGAAGATGACTGAGTAGATGCCCATCGAATAACTATCCCAAGGTCTATCATCCGGACTGCTGAACGGTCCAATGTCCATACCGCCTCGCGCTGCCTTTTCGTTATCATAGCGGAACTCGATGGCGGTATTGCCGTCGATCATCACGGCATAGGGCTCCTGTGCCGATGCGAAGATCGGGAACAGGGTGCATATCATTAAAAATAAAAACTTCTTCATAGCCTAATCGTTTTAGCGTGTAAGACTTGGATCGATGTTATGCGGCTCCTCGGGGATGATGACCTCCTCGGCGGGTTCCTGACTGAGGTAGACATCCACCTGCTGGATGGCCTTGGCACCAGAGGTGACGATGAAATAAGCCTGACGCTCGTCGCGAACGGAGGGGTTATCACCGTAGGTAACCGTGAACTCACCGTCGCCAAGACCCATCATCGGATTTATATTGATCCACGTTGCCGAAGAGGGCACATGGACAAACCACGCAGCGTTGCAGCTGACATTGAAAATCTGAGAGCCACTGGTAGCAGGGAACGTCTGAGGGGCTGTAGGATTGACCATCAGGGCTATCGAGGATACACCAGGCTGGTAGATGTTGAACGGCAGCTCATTGTCGCCAGAGACAACAGAAAGATTGGCACTGCGCTCAAGCTCGTTGTAAGCCCGCTTCACATTGATAGGCACCTCTGTGGTACCGGAACCACCTGAAGTCGTTCCAATCTCTAACCAATCGATGCCATCAGCACCTTTGATTTCCCAGTTGCTGTTGCTGGCAACGACGAGGTTTGTCTCACCACCGGTATCTCCGAAGGTGAAATAATCGTTGTTGATACTCAAAGCCGCATCGCTCTTAGACTGGCGCACCTTTACCACCTGCTGCAGACCTCCCTTGGTAGCAAGCACGATGGTGGCCGTGCGGTCTAGCGACGACTTGTTCTTCTCTGAGGTGAACACGATGGTGCCATTACCCTCGCCAGAGCGAGGCGATACCGTGAGATCATCCCATGTGGAATTATCGACAGCGGTAATCTCCCAATAGCAGTCGGCAATGACATTCACCGACGTTCCTGTCTCGGAAGCAGGGATGACGATCTCCTTGTCAGGTATCATCACCAATTCCAAAGCAGGCTTGGCATCTGTCGTCTCGTCGGACTTGCAGCCCGCCAGGCATGCGATAAGCGTCATGCCCAGTAATATGCTGTATAGATTCTTTGTCTTCATATCATTCTCTGTTTAGTTAGGAGACTGCGTGATAACCACGTCACTTCGCTGAGGTCGCTGTGTGCCAGCCGTAACAGTCAATACCGTAAGACGTTCCTGAGTAGAAGTATAGGGATCGCAGGTGACGGTGATCTCGCCGTTGCCTATGCCCGATGTCGGGGAGATACTTACCCACCCCATCGATGCGGGAACAGCCGCACTCCAAGCACCGTCGCAGGTGACGGTGATGGTCTGTGTGCCGCCTGCAGCCGCCACTGGCAGCGCATAGGTGCTGAGTGCCAGCGAAATCTGCGGTTTGCCGCTTTGGGTGACCATCACATCGAAAGTGTTGTCACCCAGACTGCCTGCTGATACCACGAACAGGGCTGCGCGCTCGGCATCGTCGAAGATTTCCTTCACCTTGATGGGGATCTCAAATTCGCCTGCACCACCTGAGGCCTGTCCGATCTCAAGCCAATCGTAACCAGTCAAACCGAGGATTTCCCAATTAGTGTTGCACTTGACAGTCAGGGTCTGTGTGCCCTCCTTGTCGTCAAAGTCGAATAATTGATTATTGATGCTCAGATCAGCACCGCTCTCCGACTGGTACACGGTGACCTTCTGCTTCAGGCCTCCCTTCGTCTGAATGATGAAGGTGGCAACGCGGTCTTCTGAGGTGTGGTTGGCTTCGGAGCTGATCACCAGGACGCTGTTTCCTTTGCCGCTTTTGGGCGATACCGAGAAGTCATCCCATCCGCTATTCTCCACGCTGGTCACTTCCCAGGCGCAGTCGGCGGTGAGCTTCACGCTCCAGCTGGTTTCTGTGGCAGCAAATGCCACCTCACGCTCCACGTTCAGCATCTCTTCTTCGGCCTTGCTTTCCTCATTGTCGGAAGAGCAGGCAAAGAGGCATGCCACGAGGGGGAGTGATGACAATACTGCTAGGATATGTTTTCTGTTCATACCGTTTGTCTCTTTATATTATAAATAAGGTGTCGATCAGAAGTTGAAGATAGCGCCAAGGCTCATCATGAAGCCACCGGCTGAGATATCACTGTTGTCCTCAATCTTCTTGAAGTTATCATCCTTGCTTGCGCCAATGGAGAAGGCGGGATTGGCAAACAGGTAGAGTCGCTGTATCGGCGCCCACAGGAGCTTGGCACCGAGTGAGATACAGCTAGCAGAAGCACCGTCGCCATAGAGATTCGTGCCGTCCTTAACCGAACCAGAGAGTCTCTCAGCCTCATAGCCTATCTGCGGGGTGATGCCAAGACGCTCGGTGAGTACAATCTGATAACCGAGTTTCACGGCAAACGTAGAGCGCTTGTAGGCGATGCTGCTCAGGTAACTGTCGTTACCGTCGGTGCTGTACCATCTCACGTCATCGCTCTCAGTAAGTCCGAACGTATAACTTGCCTGCAGGTCGATGTTCTTAAAGGTAATACCTGCGAGGGCCGTGATACCACCAAGTGAACGCAGGGTATAGCCGGCACCGAAGTAGAAGGCATTGGGCTTGATATATTTCACACGGGCCAGCGTCACGGTATCCGTCGTCGTCTGGTTGTGGGCAATGGTGAACTCACGATCGGTACCCACATAGCCCTTATGGCTGAAGGCCAACTGATAGGTACCTACGGGCAATGTCTGCAACTCTGCCACGTCGATGGGAGTCGTACCATTGAGGATAGCCTTTGCACTACGAGGACGGGTGTAGATGTTCAGACGTCCTGTGTGGGGTGCGGGCGGTGCTGCCGTAATGGTGTTCTGGCGCTGTGGCTGCACGGTGAAGGTAGTCCTCACGGGGTCACAGTCGTTCTTGCGAGTCTCAATGGTGTAAGTACCTTCACGGAGCTGGGTGCTCCAGGTACTGGTACCTACCTGACGGTCGTTGAACCAGATGTCGGCATTGTTCTCTACATTCACGGTCACCTCACCGAAATGGCGGCTCATATCCTGCATGGCGATGTTTACCATCTTGGTCTCCTTGCTGTCGTTGAAGGATACGACGATGGTGTCCTGACCCTCGTAGATGCCATTCTGGGTAACGACGGCATGACGGCCGTAGTTCATATAGCGGTTATAGATCGGCGACTGTCCTACATACTCACCGTCGATGGTGACATCGGACTTTGCCTGCGAGGTGGTGATGGTCACATAACGACCGATACCGATGTCGAGCAACATCTCGTAGGTACGTCCGCCCTGCACTGATACAGGATAATAGTAGTCGCGCAGCACACCGAACACCTGGTGGGTAACGGTAAGCTTCTGGGCACGTGGCGGTACATAAAGCCAGATTTCGCCCGGTTTCTCCTCAGTACCAACGATACCAAGCGATCCACCGTTGAACTGGAATCCCTTTTCGGGGGTTACAATCTTAATCAGGGCTGCCTTGTCGCCATTCTGATCAAACTTCTGTGTTCCATGAGTGTTAGCCGTCAGATCGGTTTCCAACAGTTTGAAACTCATTACGCTAATGCCGTCTGCCACTGCAGGCAGTACAGTCATGACAAGGAATGTGAGAATGAGTAGCAGTAATTTTCTCATTTTCGTCTAGGTTTTGGTGCCTCCTTTCTCCCTAATTCGGCGGATTAATAGTAGTCGCATTATTCAACGCGAAAGACGTGGGAGTTATATGTTAACGTCTTTTTTTCAAAGTAACCTGACCCCCTTAGCCCCATGAGAACGATAGGGTGTCGAGTGCAAAGATAAGTATAAAAAAGCAAATTTGCAAGTTTTTTCCCTATTTTTATTACATTTTTCCGCTAATTTGCTTGTTTTTCCTATTTTATTCCGTATCTTTGCAAAAACAATAACCAAAGACTATGCTTTCACGCGAAGAAATCTACAAGCTCGTAGAGCCCAGAAACAAAGATACTGTTGCGTCACGGACCTATAATATCGTGATGCTTGTAGCCATTGTCATCGGCATCATACCCCTGATGTTCAGAACGTATTATAAGCTGTTCTGGTGGTTTGACCTGATCTCGAGTCTGCTTTTCATCGCCGACTATATCCTGAGATGGTACACGGCAGACTACATCTCGGGCAGAAAGAAACCCATGGCCTTCATCATCCACCCCTTTACGCCGATGGCCATCATCGATCTGCTCTCCATCCTTCCCATATTCCATCTGCTTGTACCCTCGTTCAAACTTTTCCGTGTGCCGAGGTTACTGAAAATCCTGCGTGTCTTCAAGATCATCAGGTATTTCGAGCCGCTGGAGATCATCTTGTCTGTCATCCGCAAACAGCGCCAAATCCTGCTGACGGTCCTGTCGCTGGCCATCTTCTATATCTTCGTCACGGCGCTGATCATGTTCCATGCCGAAGAGGATATCAATCCCGCAACAGGCAAATACCTGTTTGATACCTATTTTGATGCCTTCTATTGGGCCGCCTGTACGCTGACGACTGTGGGCTACGGCGACCTGTATCCTATCTCTACCTTAGGCCGTGCCATCAGCATCGTGTCGTCAATGGTGGGTATCGCCATCATAGCCCTGCCGTCAGGTATTGTGACAGCAGGCTATATGGACGAACTAAGAAGCAGGAAGGAGGCTAAGGAGAAACAACAGAATCCTGAACTTTCTGAGAACTGACCTCCGAAACCAGTTTTCACTTCACCAGTCTCACTTCATATATCTCGCCAATCTGTTTCTTAGGCTTGGCCACGAACTTCACGCGTACCTGCTTCTTGCCCTTCAGAGCCTCGGCAGGCACAGGGTAGGTCTCATACTTAAACTCGGAGATGCGGTATTTGCCCGTGTTGTTCACTTCTTTCACCAGCACATCGTCGACGAAGATGTCGAACTCATGGCTCTTCCACTCACCTACACCCCAATATTTCAGGCGCAGGCTCAGGTTTGTCTCTCCACCCGTCTGCATCAGATAGCTGAAGTAATGTCCGTCGCTGGCATCACGATAGAACACATCGTTAGAATTGCCTACCGATGAATCGTCGGTCTCCATGAAGTGGTCACTCTCGGGCTGCTGCTCGCCAGGCTGCACTTTGTCTACCGTGCGGTCTTCGAGTGCCTGACGTTCCTGCTCCTGCTTGGCCAGATTGTCGAGATAGCCCTTGTAGTTATCCTCTGAAAGTGCCAGCCAGTACATCATATAGCGGGAATCGTGGAGTTCGAAGAAAGGTATCAGTTCGTTGCGAATCTCATTGACCATCTTGGTAGAGAGTGTAAAGTGGAGTGGTTTGCCAGCAATGGGTGACAATTGATTTGCGATGTCGGCAATCTGGTTATTAATCAGGATCGGTGCCTGATCGACGGGAAGTTTCTTGCCCACGGCCAACTGTCCGAAACGGCTGTCATCGGCTATCAGCATCGCCAGATCCTCTGTTCCCGTCTTCATTGCCAGCATAATAGGACCGTGCATCAGCGCAATATACTGCGGCAGATTGGGGATATACTTCACGCTGTTGTGCATGGGGAATGTCATCTCTACGACATCACCCTTCTTCCACTGACGGTCGATGGCGACATACGACGAGGGACCCGTAACGATGCTCACAGGCGCACCATTCACCTTCACCTCAAACTGCCCGGGCTTCACCCATCCAGGGTAACGCACCATCAAGGCGAACCTGCCCTTACCCTCAGCAATGGTCAGCTTGCTCGTCTCACTATAAGGGAACTGTGTCTCCTGACGAAGCACCACGCCCTTTTCCTTCCAGTTCAGTTCAGAGGCCACGAAGAGGTTCACGAACAAGGCATCGCCCTGGTGAGTGTACACAAACTGTCCGTATTTGCCGTGGTTCTCCATACCTGTTCCCACACAGCACCACATGGCCTCATTGGGAGCCGAGTAGTTACGGTAATGGCGTGGACGGGCAGAAGTGAAGTACACATAGCCACCATGCTGCGGATGCTGGCTGGAGAGGATATGGTTAAAGGTTGCCAACTCGTAGAAATCGGCATAGCGTGCCTCGGGATTCCTGCGGTGCAGTTCCTCGGAGAGTTTTAGCATATTGTTGGTATTACAGGTCTCAGGGCCGTCGATATCCTCCACGAAGTCCTTGCAGGCCTCCTTGCTGGGGAAGTGCTCACGACGGCTGTTACCACCGAATGCCAGTGTACGCTCACCAGTCACGATATCCCAGAAATAGGCACTGGCATCATGATAGAGCTCATCGCCCGAGAGTTCTGAGATACGCTCGAAGCCCACCACCTTGGGCACCTGAGTATTGGCGTGCATATTGTCGAGACAATCCTGCCGCTGCGAGAGAGGCAACAGCAGTCTGCGATGCGAGAACCGCTTTGCCACGTCAAGGTATTTCTTGTCGTTGGTGATGGCGTATGCATCTGCCAGCACCTCGTTCATACCGCCGTGCTCGGTATGCAGGATACGCTCCATCTGGTCATCCGAAAGTCCTGCCGTCAGATCGATGGCCCAGTCACAGAAACCGAGGAAGAGCTGTTTGGCTTCTTCGTTACCGCAATAGACCCAAGCATCACGAAGACCGGCATACATCTTATGGATATTATAAAAAGGTACCCACGCGCTATAATAAGCCCCGAAGTCGCCCTTTTTAAAGGTAGACCAGATACGGTCACTTCCAGGCACACCGCCTACATAACCCTTGCCCCACTCAGGATAGTTCTTCGCGTTGGCTTCGGCACAGGCCTTCAGTTCGCTGATGAAATAGTCCATCCGCTTTTGGCACTCTGCATCGCCTGTGGCAGCATTGATGGCCATCGCCGTCAGATAGTGACCACCTACATGACCGTCAAGTCCATCCCAGTTAGGATAAGACTTCCCTTTGGGGGTAAGACCTGCCTCCTTGAGGTAAGGTGCCAGCAGTCGGTCGCAGTCATACTGCAGCAGTGTCTTGATATTCAGGTCGCGGGCCTTCTTCAGCGGACCGTCGAGCAGCGTCACGTCACCAAGTGGAAATTCGTCAGCATAGAGCCTGTCCTGCGCTGTAGCAGCGCCCACGGTGAGCAGCAGCGCCAATAAAGAAATCACACGTTTCATCATTTTGGATATAGTTTTAACGGTTTCATTGTATTCTGTCTGCAAAATTACGAAAAAATATCGAATCCTTTGGCTGTTTTAGATATTTTATGTATTTTTGCACGCATAAAAACCCAAAACTCAATGAAGACAGACATACAGATAGCTCGCGAGTGCCAGCTCGAACACATCAGCGAGATTGCCTCCCGCATGGGTATCCCCACGGAAGAGATAGAACCCTATGGCCGCTACATGGCCAAAGTACCCATCAGCCTCATCGATGAGAAGAAAGTCAAGAAGAGCCGACTCATCCTCGTCACGGCCATCAGTCCCACGAAGGCCGGCATCGGAAAGACCACCGTCAGCATCGGTCTGACGCTGGGTCTTAACAAGATCGGCAAGAAGGCAGCCGTAGCCCTGCGCGAACCGTCATTAGGTCCCTGCTTCGGCATGAAGGGCGGAGCTGCTGGCGGTGGCTATAGCCAGGTACTGCCGATGGAGAAGATCAATCTCCACTTCACGGGCGATTTCCATGCCGTCACCTCTGCCCACAACACCATCAGTGCCATGCTCGACAACTACATCTACCAGCACCGCAAGGATGGCTTTTCATTGCGCGAGATCTACTGGAAACGCGTGCTCGATGTCAACGACCGTGCCCTGCGTAATGTGGTGACGGGGCTCCGTGGCGACGGTGTGGTGTCAGAGACAGGCTTCGACATCACCTCCGCCTCCGAACTCATGGCAATCCTCTGTCTGGCTACCAGTGAACAGGATCTGCAGCACCGCATCGAGAATATCCTCCTGGGTATCACTTCCGACGGGAAGCCCTTCTGTGTGCGCGACTTAGGTGTGGCAGGAGCCATCACCGTACTGTTGCGCGATGCCCTGAATCCCAATCTTGTGCAGACCACCGAACACACCCCAGCCTTCATCCATGGCGGTCCCTTTGCCAATATCGCCCACGGCTGTTCCAGTGTGCTCGCCACGAAGATGGCGATGACCTTCGCCGACTATGTCGTCACTGAGGCAGGCTTCGGTGCCGACCTCGGTGCCGAGAAGTTCTTCGACATCAAGTGCCGCAAGGCTCACCTCCTGCCCCGTCTGGTGGTCATCGTGGCTACCACACAGGGTCTGAAGATGCACGGCGGCGTAAGCCTCGACCTCATCAAGGAGCCCAATGCCGCAGGACTCACGGAGGGTCTGAAGAACCTGAACCGCCATATCCGCAATATGCAGGGATTCGGACAGCCCGTCGTCGTGACACTCAACCGCTACGATACCGACATCGAAGAAGAGATCAGCATCGTGCGCAAGAACTGTGAAGACCTCGGTGTCGGCTTTGCCGTCAACGAAGCCTTCCTCAAGGGCGGCGAAGGAGCCACAGAACTGGCACAGACCGTCGTCGACACCATCGACAAGCAGCAGCCCCTCCCCATCCGTTTCACTTACAAGGAAGCCGACTGTCTGGAAGACAAGATAGAAAAGGTATGCAAGGGCATCTACGGTGCTTCGGCTGTAGAGTATAGCAAGACCGCCAAGAAGAAACTCGAGTCGCTGCGCGCCATCTTCCTCGACGAAGAGGGTATCATTGCCCACTACCCCGTCTGCATCGCCAAGACGCAGTTCTCCTTCTCTGCCGACTCCACCCGCTACGGCTCACCCGAAGGCTTCACCATCCGCATCCGCGACCTCATCCTGAACTGCGGCAGCGAGATGATTGTGGCCATCGCAGGTGACATGCTCCGTATGCCTGGCTTGCCCAAGAGTCCACAGGCCGAGCGCATCACCATCGAAAACGGTGAAATCGAAGGTTTGTCCTAGTCAGATAGATGGATAAAAAAAACTCACAACGGAGAAAAGCCCATTGTGAGGTTTTTTGGTGTTAGATATTGGGCTCGTCCCAGATCTTTGTCTGGGTGCAGGCCGTAGGCACGGTCTGATTGCCAATCTTCAGGATGAAATCGCCTTCTTCGAGTGTCCATTTGCCGTCAGCACCTACGAAGGCGAGTTTGCTGGCAGGCAACTGGAAGGTGACAGTCTTCACCTCACCAGGCTCCAAAGAGATCTTCGTGAAGTCGCGCAGACGACGGTTGTCAGGCACGACACTGGCAATGAGGTCTGACGAATAGAGCAGCACAGCTTCTTTACCGGCCTTGGCACCAGTGTTCTTCACATCGACGGTGACGGTGAGTACATCGTCAGCCGTGAACTGCGACTTGTCTACCTTCAGGTTCGAATACTCGAAGGTGGTGTAGCTGAGTCCGAAACCGAAGGGCCACTGCAGACTCACCTTGGCATCGTAGTTATAAGCGCCTGCCATGGTACCCACTTCCTCAGATACCTTATAGTCGTAGGTATTGAGCGAATTGATCTCACGCGGATAGGTGTAAGGCATCTTAGCCGAGAAATTGGCATCGCCAGCGAGAAGGTTGGCGAGGGCATCACCACCATAGTTACCGGGAATCAGGATATCGACGACGGCCTTTGCCAGCGGCTCGATGTCAGCAATCAGACGTGGACGACCTTCGTTGAGCACGAGGATAATGGGCTTGCCCGTCTTGGCAAGGGCCTTCACGAGGTTACGCTGGTTCTCGGAAAGCCAGAGGTCAGAGAGGTTACCTGGTGTCTCGGTATAAGAGTTCTCACCTATGGCGGCGATGATGACATCGGCCTTGGCTGCAGCGGCTACGGCCTTGTCTATCTCAGGCTCGTTCTCATCGTAATAGGCACCATTCTCGTTATAGGTCACACCCTGCTCGAAGATGATATTCTCTTTACCATATTTATTACAGAGGGCCTCGTAGATGGTATTGTATTTCTCAGAAAGGTCTTCGGCCTTCGAGCCCTGCCAGGTGTAGCTCCAGCCACCGTGCAGACAGCGCATCTGGTTGGCATTAGGTCCCGTGAGAAGGATTTTCTTACATTGACCATTGACCATTGACGATTGACCATTAAGGGGGAGGATGTTGTCCTCGTTCTTCAGGAGAACCATTGACTCCTCGGCAGCCTTGAGAGAAGCCTGGGCAAACTCGTCGCAACCGAACTTCTCGAAGCCCTTGCCACCTGTATTCGGCTCGTCGAAAAGTCCGAGGCGATACTTGGCACGGAGGATGCGGCGCACGGCATCGTCGATGCGCTCCTGCTTCACCTTACCCTCGAGAACGAGCTCTTTGAGCAGGATACAGAAATCGACGCTATAAGGATCCATTGACATATCGATACCTGCATTGATGGCGATACGGATAGCGTCTTTCTTATCCTTGGCTACCTTTTCGCGCGAGAAGAGATTGTTGATATCAGCCCAGTCTGTGACGAGGAAACCATCCCACTGGAGATCTTCCTTGAGCCACTTCGTGAGATACTCGTAACTGGCATGCACGGGCACACCGTTGACGGAGGCAGAATTGACCATCATCGTGAGGGTTCCTGCGAGGGCAGCGGCCTTGAAGGGCTCGAAGTATTTCTCGCGGATTATCTGCGGATTGAGATAGGCGGGGGTACGGTCCTTGCCTGTCCAGGGAGCACCGTATGCGAAGTAGTGCTTGGTGCTCGTACCTACGTGGAAGCGGTCTATGTGGTTGTTATCCTCTCCCTGATAACCCTTGATTTCTGCCACCACCATCTTCGCATTGAGGATGGCATCCTCGCCGAAGCTCTCATAGACACGGGGCCAGCGGGGATCGCGGCTCAGGTCTACGACGGGGTTATACACCCACGGACAGTTGGCTGCACGACTCTCGTAAGCCGTAATCTCTGCACCACGGAAGGCCAGATCGGTATTGAAGGAGGCACCGAGGTTGATGGGCTGCGGGAAGAGGGTACCGCCCTGAGTGTAGGTGACACCGTGGTTGTGGTCGAGACCGTAGATATCGGGGATACCCAGATACTTCATCGACTTCTCCTGAATCAGGCGGATCCACTTCTGCCACTCATCCACCTTCGGGGCACGGGTGCCAGGGGCATTCAGGATAGAGCCCACCTTCCACTTTGAGATCAGCGTGTCGAGCATCACCTCGTTGAGTTTCCACACACGCTTCGTATCGCCCTGATAGATGTCCACGGGAAAACCGCCGAGCAAGTCGATGATCTCCTGATCGGTCTTTTTCAGCATGTTCTCCACCTCTTCGGCAGAACGGCCGTACTGCTGCAGTACCGAGCGCACCTTCTCACGATCCACCTTCGCATTCTCAACGGTCATCTTTCCGATGATGTCGAGATTCAGTTCGAGCATCTGCCCGATCTTCTCGTCGAGGGTCATCTTCGCAAGGGTCTTCTCTACTTTAGCCTCCAGCGCGGCGTCGCGGGGGATGGCGGGCTTCTGTGCCTGGGCAGCTATCGCTACGCAAGCAGACACAAGGATTAAAAATCGCTTCTTCATTACATGATTGTTTTTAGTCATTTTTGCTATTTGTCGGCAAAGTTACAAAATAAATCTGAAATAACACTACTTACAATTTGTTTTTCGGAAAATATGTTGTATCTTTGCGCACGGTAAGCATAAATGTGGAAATGAAAAAACGACTATTATCAACGCTCATCGTAGCTTTCCTGGGGTGCTCTGCGACTGTGGCACAAGGTGTAAAGCCCCTGCCTACCCTGCATACCGAAGGCCGATGGCTGGTGGATAAGCACGGCAACCATGTGGTGCTCCACGGGGTGATGGACACACCTAATGTGTATTTCAACGGCGACCGCTGGCAAGGCACCAAAGAGCTCGGCTGGTGGGATCATTACAACGAAGCCAGCGTGGGCTACTGCCTGGATTACTTCGATAAGGTGTTCGACGGTCTGGAACAGGCCAAGTGTAACGTATTCCGCCTGCATCTCGACCCTGCCTGGACCAACGATCCCGATAAGCAGCAGACAGGCACGGAGACTGGTGAGGCGAACATCTCACGTTTCAGCGAGGAGCGGCTGAAGACCTTTCTCCCGATCCTCTATCTCCCGCTGGCAGAGAAGGCCATGAGCCACGGCATGTATGTGGTGGTGCGTCCGCCAGGCGTTTGTCCGCAGGACCTGAAGGTGGGCGACTACTACCAGGACTACCTGATGACCGTGTGGGACATCTTCACGCAGCAGCCGCTGGTGAAACAACTGGCAGGACAGCTCAGCATCGAACTGGCCAATGAGCCCGTGCGCCTGAAGAATGCCGAGGGCAAAGAGGATCCGAAGGCACTCCACGACTATTTCCAGCCTATCGTCGACAAGATACGCGCTAACGGTTTCACGGGCATCATCTGGGCTCCGGGCACAGGGTGGCAATCGAACTACAAGAGCTACAAGAACTATCCGATAGAGGGCGACAACATCGGCTATGCCGTACACGACTATACAGGGTGGTATGGCTGTAGCGACGACACCCCTGACCCCGATAACAAGATCAGGAACTTCCACCAGAGCGTGCCCGTGGTGGATGTGGCACCTGTCATTATCACAGAGGTAGACTGGAGTCCGGAGAAACCGGGAGCAGGTCATTATAACGAGCATGGCGACTATGTGCCCGCCAACTACGGCACCTGGTCTACAGGTTCCACCTCAAAATGGGGCAAGGCATTCAAGGCCACGCTCGACCATTTCGGCAATATCTCCATGACACTCTCGGGTACAGGTTGTCTGATAGACATCGACAAACTGCTGGCCACGGGAAAGGCAGAACCTGCCTTCGACGGTCTGGAAGAAGCCTGCGGAAAAGCCTGTATGGACTGGTATGCTGCCTATTACAACGTAGACTGGCCCCATGCCGACGATGAAGAAACGGGGCTCATCCCTGTCGTGGAGCGTTCAGAGCCGCAGCCCGTCTACACCCTGCAAGGGGTGCGTGTAGGCACATCCGACAAGCTTGGCACCCTGCCGCGCGGCATCTATCTCACAGGCGGCAAGAAACAAATCATCCGATAGAATCATCCATCTAACTTTAAATTATTCAAACCAACATGAAGAAAACCTTCACTACCCTATTGCTCGCGCTCACGGCCATGATGACCTGGGCACAGACATCGGCACTCGAATTGTTGAAAGCCGATCCAAAGAGATCTTTCGGAACCGACTATCCGTATCACTTTACGGATGCCAAACTGACGGCTTCGCCAGCAGGTTACGAACCCTTCTACATCGCCCACTACAGCCGTCATGGCTCGCGCTACTTCTGGAGCGATTTCCTCTACAAAGGCCTTGACTCTCTGATGACGAAAGCCCACGAGCGCCACCAACTGACAGCTGAAGGTGAAGCCTTCTACAACAAGTTCACGGCAGCGAAACAAGAGCTCTTCACAGGCTGGAGCGAACTCACGCAGTTGGGCTGGGAGCAGCATCAGGGCATCGCCCGCACGATGTACAACAATTTCCCCGAGGTGTTCAGCAAGGGCGGTAACGTGCTGGCCGTTTCCTCGCTCGTAGGTCGCTGCGTCATCAGCATGTCGGCTTTCTGCCAGGAACTGGCACAATGCAACCCCATGATTGAGATCCGCGAGAACTCCTCACGATTCACCCTCCATGCCGTGGTGCCCGATGACCGTCAGAACCCTCTGCGCCGCAAGTATCCCAGAAGCAAACCCCGCTTCGAGCAGAACAGGGCACAGTTCAAGCAGGAGAATCCCCTGCCCCAGACCGTTGTCGCCCGTGTATTCACCAATACCGACAGTCTGCCTGAGGCCAGCCGTATCTATTACCTGCTGAGCAGCCTCTATACCTCACTGCCCAACATCGGCCATGAGGGTATGATGGGTAATATCCTTACCGACGAGGAGATTGCCAGCCAGTGGGAGGCTTCCAACCTCGGTACCTATGCGTGGGTATTCGGTCCGCGCTATGAGACCATCCCCATCCTCGAAGACATCCTCGAGAAGGCTGAGGCCGTTGTCAAGGGAGAGAGCGACCATATTGCAGACCTCCGCTTCGGCCACGACAGCTACCTCGGACCTTTGACCGTACTGATGGGTATCAATGGCGCTGACCGCGATCCGGAAGACCCCTATGAGGTGAAGAACTGCTACCAGAACTGGGAGACCTGCATGGCTTCCAACATCCAGCTGGTGTTCTACCGCAGTCAGGAGAATAGCGACATTCTTGTGAAGTGTCTCCTAAACGGCGAAGAAGCCACCCTGCCTGTGCCGACAGTGATGGCTCCTTATTATAAATGGTCTGACTTCCGCGATTTCTACACCGCCCGTTGTCAGAGCGTACAACCTCTTAATCCTTAGCGTATGGCATAGAGATAGCCCAGCAGGGCCATCTTGCCACGCATGGTCTCACGTGGGGTGAACTCACCGTTAACCCAGAAATAGCGCTGATTGAAGAATGACTCCTGTCGCGGCCAGGTGGTAGTCACTTTCATACCTTCCACGTTCCACGCAGGATAGCAGTATTTCAGAATCACGCGGGCATCACCGCCGTTATGACCAGGCGACCAAGTCTCGGTGCCGTTGAAAGGCGTCTGTCCAGGATGACTTTCAGGGGCACCGTCGTTTCTGCCTGTGGTGTAGCAGTCGGTGATATGGCGCTCACCCAGTCCTGTCATCTCCACGATGTTGCCGGGGTTACGTCCCAGACTCCAGCTAGCCTCCGTGAACATCACGTGCTCCAGGGCTTTCTTCTCTGCCTTGTCGGCGATATAGTGGGCCAGCATCACGAGCTGCAGGTTCTGCGACACCTGCCAGCGGCGGTCGTTGGCACTGCGGCGCGAGGGACGCTGGGCCATGTTGGCGATGTTATAGCTTTCTGCCTCGGCCTTCACACCGGCCTTGATGGCGGCATAAATATCGGCATAATGGCGCGGCTGCGGACAGGTAAGATAGGCAGCAGCTATCCAGGTATTGTTGATAGCCACCTTATACGGTTCCTTGGCGAAGATATCTTCCCACTCAGTGTCGCCTGTCAAATTATAGAGATAAGCGGCAGCCATCTGACGGAAGTCGCGGCCACGCATCTGCATACTGCCGATGTCCTGACGGTCGTCGAGCTGGTTCCACTCCTGCTTGGCAGCATAGCGGAAAGCCTTGATGGCCTCATCGGTATAGTACTGGCGCAGCGAGTCGTTGCCTTGCAGACGGAAGGCCTCAGCGGTGATGGCACAGTTGGCGGCATTAGCCCAAGCAGCCATCGTCGTGCAGCCTGCCTGATACATCACGCTCCAGCCTGCATCAGGATTGGTCACGCCCTGCGAATAGCCCTCGCCGTCGCGGATAGAGAGGAAGAAGTCTACCTCGTTACGGGCCTCATCGATGATGTCGGGGATACCGTTGCCACTCTCACGGATGCCGAGGTTGTCATCACTCAGACGTCCACCAGAGAGGATATAAGGCAACAACATGTCGTAGATGTTACTTACATGAGCCAGATGACGGTCCCAATCGAAGGCATCTGAGTGACCACCCTTCACGTCGATGTTCACAGGATTGCCCGGCAGACGGTGCTGCCAGAAGCGCGACTCAAGAGCTGGTTTGAAGTGGGGCTCATCCCACACATCGGTATGCAGGTCGCACCACTCCTGCATGAAGGGGTGGAAGTCGGTCTTATAGACGGTAAATCCCTTGGGATCGGTCTCGGGGATAAACTGCGGCTGGCGGGGAACAGGCCACACGTGCTCGGGATCCTTAGGCTCGCCAAGACGCATATAGTAGTAGCCGCGCACCGAGTAACGGAAAGGCTGGTAATACACGTCGGCAGCAATGTCGAAGTCCATGCTGCAGCCTACATCCTCCACCACCAGACGATAGCGCCCGGGTGCAGTGCCCTTGAAGTCGATGTTCCACACGTCGGTTCCGATGAGCGGCTTCTGTCCAGCCTCCTGTGCAGCGTCGGCGGCACTCTTCCAGAACTTCACCACACCGGCAGCCTGCTTCTTCTTCGTGTTTACATTATATAAATATACCTTACGGCCTTCCCATTCGCGATAGTCGCGCTGCCCGCCGTCGCCCAGCCACTGGTAGAGATCAGCGGCGTGCGTCTGTTCTGCGGGCGAATAGCCGATGATGTTCACATGCACAGCCTCCGACTGCTTGTTCCAGATGTCGAAACATACAGAGGCGGTCTTCGCATCGCTGCCGATATTCCCGGGGATGTTCACGGTATAGGTGCATCCCTGCTTCATCGGCTGTGCCAGCTGCAGGAAGAGCCAGTGGTCGTTCTCGCTGGTGAGCGTGTGGTCAGTATTCATCGGCTTCGACTTGCGCCACACCTTCAGCGGCTGTGCCGTCTGGAATGCCTTGTCGTCGGCAGAGCTGATCTGCCAGAGTGCTGCCTGCTGCGCCTCTGCAGCCTTCAGTCTTTCGCCGAACACCACGAGCGTGTCGTCGCCCTCCGAGAACGAGTGCCCCAGATAGGCGCTGGTGCCCGTGCCGCTGTCACGGTAATGCACCTCACCGTCACGAAACTGTACCATGAGATAATTCTTGTCGATGATTTTCAGCCCGATAAACTTGGTGGCTGATGCTGGCGCAACTGTCAGGAGAAACACGACAGCCAGCGACGCTTTGAGAAAAGTTCGTGTCATATTATTCATACATTGTTGATTGTCAGGCCGCAAAGTTACAACAATTATTTGAAAAGAACGCGTTTTTGACGATAATATGACGTATTTTTGTTGCGTATCTATAAAAAAACGCGTAAATTTGCACACAGAAATGAACAAGGGTATCATCTACTGTATCGGTTTGGGCGCACTTATCCTGCTGCTTTTCGTGCTGAACCTGCTGCTGGGGTCGGTGTCGATTCCTGCCTCCGACGTGTTGCGTATCCTGATGGGCGACACCTCCGAGAAGAGTTCCTGGCAGTTCATCGTCCTGCAGTCGCGCCTGCCGCAGGCCATCACGGCCGTCTTCTGCGGTGCCTCGCTCGCCGTCAGCGGTCTGATGCTGCAGACGGCCTTTCGCAACCCTCTGGCGGGTCCCAGCATCTTCGGCATCAACAGCGGTGCAGGTCTGGGCGTCGCCCTCGTCATGCTTTTCCTCGGTGGCGGCCTCTCCATCGGTTCTGTCAGTGTCAGCGGCTTTGCAGCCATCCTGCTGGCAGCCTTCCTCGGTGCCATGGCCGTGATGGCGGTCATCTTCTTTTTCTCGACACTCGTTCGCAACAACGTGATGCTCCTCATCATCGGCATCATGATCGGCTATATCTCCAACTCCGCCATCTCCCTGCTCAACTTCTTCGCCACCGATGAGGGCGTCAAGTCATATATGGTCTGGGGCATGGGCTCCTTCGGTGGGGTGTCGATGGCCAATATGCCCGTGTTCCTCACGGTATCGCTGGCAGGACTTGTGGGCGCCCTCCTGCTCATCAAACCGCTGAATGCCCTGATGCTCGGCGACCGCTATGCCGAGAACCTCGGGGTGAACATCCTCCAGGTGCGCAACTGGCTGCTCGTCATCACAGGTCTGCTCACGGCCATCACCACGGCCTTCTGTGGTCCTGTGGCCTTCATCGGCCTCGCAGTGCCCCACATCGCACGCCTGCTGCTCACCACCGACAACCACCGCCAGCTGTTGCCTGCCACGCTCCTCTGCGGGGCTGCGGTAGCCCTCATCTGCAACCTACTCTGCTTCTTGCCAGGCGAGTCAGGCGTACTCCCCCTCAATGCCGTCACGCCCCTCATCGGCGCTCCCGTCATCATCTATGTCATAGCCAGAAAAAGATAAGCATATATGGAAGTAATACTGATCAGACACACTAGTGTCGACGTGCCCAAGGGCACCTGCTACGGCCACACCGACGTCCCCGTGGCTGCCACCTTCGAACAAGAAGCCGAGGTCACCAGGCAGAACCTCGCCCAGTACCTGCCCTTCGATGCCGTCTTTGCCTCACCCCTCACCCGTGCCCGCCTGCTCGCCAGTTACTGCGGCTATCCCCAGCCACGACTCGACAACCGCCTGAAGGAGATGCACATGGGCGATTGGGAGATGCAGCTCTACGATGAGATTACCGATCCCTACAAGGAGCAGTGGTACAACGACTATATGCACCTGCCCACCCCTCATGGCGAAGGCTTCCCCCAACTCTACCAGCGCGTGGCCAGCTTCCTCGACGAACTGAAGCGTGAAGACTATCGTCGCGTGGCCGTCTTTGCCCATGGCGGCGTACTCATCTGTGCAGGCCTCTATGGCAAGCTCTTCGCGCCCGAAAAGGCCTGGGATAATCTGGTGCCCTACGGCGGCATAGAAAAAATAGAACTATGACACGAAAGATCATACTCATCACCGGAGGCCAGCGCTCAGGCAAGAGTGGCGAGGCCGAGCGCCTGGCCCTGAGCCTTGCGCCTGATCCTGTCTATCTGGCCACCGCCCATGTGTGGGATGAAGAGTTCCGTGAGCGGGTGCGCCGTCATCAGGCGCGTCGCGGTCCGCAGTGGACGAACATCGAGGAAGAGAAATACCTCAGCCGTCACGATGTCTCGGGCCGCGTCGTCGTCATCGACTGCGTCACGCTCTGGCTCACGAACTTCTTCTTCGAGACCTCCGAGGTAGACCACACGCTGGAGACCGTCAAAGCCGAGTTCGACCGTTTCACTGCCCAGGAAGCCACCTTCATCTTCGTCACCAATGAGATAGGAAGCGGCGGTGTCAGCGAGAATGCTATCCAGCGCAAGTTTACCGATCTGGAGGGTTGGATGAACCAGTATATCGCCCAGCAGGCTGACGAGGTCATCCTTATGGTCTCCGGCATACCAGTAAAAATAAAAGAGCAAAAATGAAGCAGTTCAATATCCAGCCACTCGACCGCTCAATGCAAGCGGCGATCCAACAGAAAATCGACAACCTCAACAAGCCTAAGGGCTCCCTGGGGCGCCTCGAAGAACTCGCCATGCAGATCTGTCTTGTGCAGCAGACACTCACCCCTTCGCTCGCCCACCCCTGCCATCTGCTCCTTGGAGCCGACCACGGCATCGAGCGCGAAGGTGTCAGCGTGTCGCCGCGCGATGTCACCTGGCAGCAGATGATCAACTTCACCCATGGTGGCGGAGGCGTCAATATGTTCTGCCGCCAGCACGGCTTCAAACTCCGCATCGTCGATGTCGGTGTCGATCACGACCTCTCCGCCGTGCCAGGCATCATCAACCATAAGATAGCCTGGGGCACCAAGAATTTCCTCTACGAACCTGCCATGAGCGAGACCGAATACGAACAGGCCATTGCGATTGGTGCCTCACTGGCCGACGAATGCATCGCCGAGGGCTGCCGCGTGCTCTGCATCGGAGAGATGGGCATTGCCAACACCTCGCCCTCCAGCATCTGGATGAGTCTCTTCGGCGATATCCCCCTTGCCGATTGTATAGGAGCCGGTGCAGGACTCGACAAACCTGGCATCCGTCATAAGATCGAGGTACTGTCCAAGGCATTAGACAACTATCAGGCGCACCATCGCGACATCTCCCCCCTGCGCTACTTCGGCGGCTTCGAGATGATCGCCGCCATCGGCGCCATGCTGCGCGCAGCCGAAGCACAGGTGCTCGTCCTCGTCGACGGCTTCATCATGACTGCCTGTGCCGTTGCCGCCATCCGTCTCTGCCCCGCCGCACAGGATTATATGGTGTTCACCCACTGTGGCGACGAGAGCGGCCACCGCATGATGCTCGACATCGTCGGAGCCCGCCCCCTGCTATCCCTCGGCCTCCGTCTCGGCGAAGGCACCGGTGCCCTCTGTGCCTTCCCCATCATCGACTCCGCCGTCCGCATGATGAACGAGATGAACAACTTCGCCTCCGCCCAGATCACCAAGTACTTCTAACGCCTCGCACTGTCCTCCGCAGCCTTTAGCATATTATCCTCTTCCTCCTGTTTCGGATATGGTTTGCCAATCACCGCATGCTCCTCCAGCCAAATCTTATTCAGCGTAAACGCCAGTGAATTTAGCGTAGCCTCGCGCTTTTTCGGCTTCAGCTCACACTCCCAGATGGTGATGCAATGCCACCCCATCTCCGCCAACTTCCGCTGCTCCTCGATGTCACGTTCCTGGTTCCTCCTTATCTTCGCCACCCAGAAATCACGGTTCATTTTCGGAATCTTACAACACTCCGAGTCCGTTAATTGATAATCGTCCCCCTCTCCCTTGGAAATGGGGTTAGGAGTGAGGCTCTTGTGCCCATGCCAGAAGCATCCGTTCACGAAGATACATGTGCGATACTTCTTCAACACCAAGTCTGGATGCCCAGGCAACCGTGGAGAATTAAGCCGATAACGGAAACCCCTGCTCCACAGCCCCTTGCGCACAATCATCTCCGGCTTCGTATCCTTCGAATGGATCGCTGCCATATTCTTATGCCGCTGTTCTGCAGAAAGTTTATCCATATATGTTTGACTCACAAAGTTGCTATGTTTTCTGGCGCAAACGAAAAGAGATGTTCTCAACGACGGCTTTATCAGCAGGAAGCCAGGCGACGCTCTCAAGTTCGTCTTTCGCAAGCCAGCGCGCTGCTTCGTGCTCTTTCAGCGTCAGGCTGCCACTCTCCACATGGCACCAATAGCAATGCATCTTCAAGTGAAACTTCGGATAATCCCAATCCACCGTTTGCACCAGACGCTCCACGACTATACGCGTTTCGAGCTCTTCTTGGATTTCTCTTTTAAGCGCCTCCTCAGGCGATTCCCCTGGTTCCATCTTTCCCCCAGGGAACTCCCAGCCATCCTTGAAGTCCCCATATCCCCGTTGCGTCGCGAAGATACGTCCTTCGTCATCATGTATGATTGCTGCTACAACTTCTATCTGTTTCATTCCTCCGCTGCTATTAGACGTATATCTTGCGTTTCATCGTCGTCTCATTAATCTTATTCTGATGCAAATTTAAGAATAATATTTGAAATCTCCAAATTTTCTTTTGTTTGCGACAAGATTTTGTACTATGCCAACCCTTTGTCGCATATCCCCCACTCCGTCGCAACAACTTGGGAAAGAATTCCTCAATATCTTTGGAATCTGCCAAAAATCACCTTACCTTTGCATCATCAAAACATAGTTAGAGTTTTCTTTTTCATACGTTATAAATTAGTTTATTGGTTAGTAATGATGTATGTAGGGCTTGCAGTGATGCAGGCCCTACATGCGTGTTGGACGCATAGTTTCTTACCGAGAAGCTAGGATTATTAGCGGCGGGGCCTGACCTCAGTGAGAGGCGATGCGGCGGGAGGAGGCGAGAGCGCGGTGAGAGGCGAGGCGGCGGTTGCTATTCGAGGGTGACGGGGAGTTTGTGGAGGGATTGGGGGGCACTGGAGTTGCCTACCAACAGTTCGTATTGGCCTGGGAGGACACGCATGGTGTTGGTGGCGGCATCCCAGCCTTCGAAACGCTCGCGGGGGAAGTCGATGGTCAGCGTCTTTGACTCTCCTGGGGCGAGGGATACCTGCTGGTAGGCGCGGAGCGTCTTCAGCGGTCCTTCGCTGTCGGCGAGGCTGCGGACGTAGACTTGGACAGTCTCCAGACCTTGGCGGGTGCCGACATTGCGCACACGCACCTGAACCTTCTGATCGGCATAGACGGGGTCGCTGAGTTCAAACTGGGTGTAACTGAGTCCGAAGCCGAAGGGGAACAGGGGCTCGCCCTTGAAGTAGCGGTAGGTGCGGTTCTTCATCGTGTAGTCGAGGAAGTCGGGCAGATCTTCGGTATGCTTGTAGAAGGTGATGGGCAGTTTGCCGCTGGGGTTGTAGTCGCCAAAGAGCACTTCTGCCAGCGCCTGACCTCCCAGTTCGCCACCATACCAGGCCTGAAGGATGGCGTCGCACGTTTCGAGCTCAGGAGTGAGGGCCATCGCCGAACCTGAACAGTTGACGAAGACGACGCGCTTGCCAGCCTTATGGAGCATGGCCAGTGTCTCGCGCTGCGCATTGGGCAGTTCGATGCTGGTGCGATCGCCGCCCTTGAAGCCTTCCTCGTTGACGCGCATCTCCTCGCCCTCGAGCCTCGGTGAGATGCCACCCACGAAGACGACGGTCTCTGCATCGCCTATCTGCGCCAGCAACTGTTCGAAGGTGGGAGCCAGCTTGTGCTGGATATCAAAGCCCAGGAAGGCAAAGGCAGCCTCCTGCACGTAGTCTATCTGGATGCGGTATGACTGTCCGGCTTTGACGGCCATCTCGCGCTGGGCACCCTGAATGCGCTGGCGCACCCGCCAGATGTCGACGATGGTATCGCCGTTCACGATGAGCCGAAGCTTGTCGTCGCCATTGATGTTGAAGATGACGGTCTCATCCTTCGTAGGGATGAAGGTACCTTCAAGACGGGCTGAGAAATGCTCGAGATTCACGCCTGGGGCAAAGACGGTGTTGCCGCCATTGCTCAGCAGGATGGGCTGGGCGATGGTGACGGTGGCCGCAGGGGTGCCCTTCATCTCTGTATTATTATAATAGGTAGCGAGGATGCCTTTGTCACCCCGAGGAGAGGTGATGTTGGCAAAACGGCTCTCGAACACCTCGTTGCGGGTGAGGCCGCAACCACTGACGAAGCGCGACTGGGGCGACAGGGTCTGGATGCCCTCAAGGGCAGTGACGGTGCGGGTGGGATAGCCGCTGTAGTTGCCCCACTGCATCACGGAGTCGATGGCATTGGCACCCATCACGACGACGGGTGTGCCCTTAGCCAGCGGCAGCACGCCATTCCGGTTCTGGAGCAGCACGATGCTTTTGCGGGCCATATCGAGCGCCAGTTGTTTATGAGCCTCGGAAGCCACCACACTATCTGGTATCTTCGTCCAGGGATTCTGTTCATCGGCATCGAAGTCGCCCAACTCGAAACGGGCTATCAGCAGGCGGAACAGACTCTTGTCGAGATCGGTCTCACGGATATCGCCACGGCGCACAGCCTCGGGCAGGTTCTTGTATTCAGAGCCACACTCCACATCGGTACCAGCCAACACGGCCTGGGCAGAGGCTTCGGCAGGATCCTTGGCGGTGTTGTGCCAACGGGGCAGGAAATCGCGAATGGCACCACAATCGCTGGTGATGAGTCCGTCGAATCCCCATTCATCGCGCAGGATTTGCTGTTCGTAACGCGTCTGTGAGCAGCAGGGTTTGCCGTCGATGCGCTGATAGGCGCACATAATCTCGGCCACCTTTCCCTCCTGCACCAATGCCTTGAAGGCAGGGAGATAAGTCTCCCAGAGGTCGCGCTCGGGCAGGTTCTCCACGTCGAACTCATGGCGGTTCCACTCGGGGCCACTATGGACGGCAAAGTGCTTGGCACAGGCGAGCAGCTTGCGGTACTTGCTCACACCGAGGTCTTCGCCGTGATAGCCTACACCCTGCAAGCCACGCACGACGGCAAGACCCATCTGCGCCGTGAGATAGGGATCCTCGCCGTAGGTCTCCTGCCCGCGCCCCCATCGGGGATCGCGGAAGATATTGATGTTGGGCGTCCAGAACGAGAGGCTCTGGTAACGCTGGATGTCGCCCGCACGCTTGGCCTGTTGCGCTTTCACACGGGCCTCATCGCTGACAGCCGTAAAGACCTGATGCAGCAGGGCATCGTCCCAGGAGGCTGCCATACCCATGGTGATGGGGAAGACGGTGGCAAAGCCATTACGCCCTACACCGTGCAGGGCTTCGTTCCACCACTGGAACTGGGGGATGCCCAGGCGCGTGATGGCAGGCGAGGTGTCCATCATCAGACTGACCTTCTCGTCGAGCGTCAGGCGTGACAACAGGTCGTCAGCACGCTGAGCGGCTGACAGACGCGCATCTTGATAGGGCCATGTCTGTGCACAGACGGCTGTAGCACAGAGCCCCATGATCATCGTCAGGAATAGTTTAATCTTCATGTCTTGTTCGTTCTTATTTGGTTACTTTTATCCAGTCTACATCAATCCAGCCACGATCGCACTTGGGATCCGTTTCTACGGAGACAAAGCCGAACTTGGCACCAATCCACTTGCCTTGGCGCATGGTGAAGGTATCACCAGCCTCGGTAAAGCGTTTGCCATCTGCAGAATAGGCAAAGCGCACGGCTGCAGCGTGCTGAGGACTGCCATCGGGATTGCTGCCGCCGAGATAGCTGACAGAAAAGCGCAGGTAGATATCCTCGTGGATGCCTGGCTTGTAGTCGATCTTGTCCTCGGCAGTGGGTTTCAGCGTGGCAATCAGCTGTTCTGTCTGGGGCTGTCCCTTGTCGGCATCCTTGCAGGTAAGCTGCAGGAGCTGGAAGGTCTTGCCCACGCGTTTCACCACGAGCGCAGCATAGTTGAGTCCCATCATGATGAGTCCGCCCATCTGGCCGTCGGCCTTCGAGGTGAAGCGGAGCTTCGTGGTCACCGTGAAATTGTCGGCGGGCGTCTTCTGCAACAGCATATTTGGCACCTCCCAGAAGTTCTTCCAGCCGTCGGAGAGTTTATAGGTGTAGATGCGATAGGTGCCGAAGGCGGTAGCAGTGCCGAACTTCTCGTCGTAGTTGGCATGCCACTGCCACTGCTTACCCAGCGTGGGGGCATCGAACGCATCGCTCTCAGCTGGATTCACAATCACATCGGAACTGCTCTTGGGCTTCCGATAGGTGCTGACGGGTTCGCCTTTCTTACCCATGATGGGCCACCCGCTCGTCCAATCTACGGGATTCAGATGGACCACACGACCGTAAGCCTCCTTGTCCTGAAAGTGCAGGAACCAGTCTTCGCCGTATTTCGTGTGTACCCAGCCTCCCTGATGCGGACCGTTGATGGCGGTCTTGCCCTGTGCCAGCACAATCTTATGCTCATAAGGACCGTATGGCGACTTGGCGCGCATGGCGAGCTGGAAACCCGTAGGCACACCACCGGCAGGACACATAATCCAGTACCAGCCGTCGCGCTTATAGAACTTCGGGCCTTCACAGGTGCGGTTCTCTGTGCCGTTGCCGTCGAAGACAATGACAGGCTCTCCGATGGGGCGCATGCCGTCGGGCGACATCTCGCGCACCGTGAGCACGGAGGCAAACTTGCTGCGGCTGTTGGCCCAGCCATTGACCAGATAACAGCGCCCGTCGTCATCCCACAGCGGGGTGGTATCGATATAGCCCTGGCCCTTGATCACACAGACGGGCGGCTCCCACTTGCCTGCCGGATCCTGCGTCTTCACCATATACACTCCGAAGTCGGGGTCGCCCCAGTAGATGTAGTACCAGCCGTCGTGATAACGGATGGAGGGAGCCCATACGCCAGCACCGTGGCGGGGGGTGCTGAAATGCTGTTGCAAGGCCTCGTCGCCCTCGTAGAGATTACCCAGGGCGTAGTTGATGATCTGCCAGTTTACGAGATCCTTGGAGTGGAGGATGGGAAGGCCGGGGGTACACTGGAACGAGGAGGCCGTCATGTAATAGTCCTCGCCCGAGGCCCCGACACAGACATCCGGATCGGAATAGTCGGCATTAATCACGGGATTGGTGTAAGTGCCGTCACCATTGTCGGGACTCCACACCTCAGACACATATTGTGCCGAGCACAGCAGGGGCAGCGCGATGGCCGCCAAGAGAATCAGTCTTTTCATATTTACTTGTTACAAATGTTTCTTAAAGAACGCCAGCACGCGCTGTTGGGATCGCTTGCCGCAACTGTGGGGCATCTCCCAGAGTTCGGTTTCCAGACGATCGCCGGCACCTTGGCTCTCCCACGTCGCACGCATCGTGGCGAAGGCCTTTTCTACACCCGCCACGGGGAAGAGCTTATCCTGCGAACCGTTGATGAACAGCATGGGTTTCGGACAGGCGATGCTGGCCACATGGGGATAATCGAGCCAGCGGCGCAAACCCGGGATACAGTTGGCGAAACCACCATTCTCCGTGCGGCTGTATCTGAACGACAGCTGTTCGTCGGTGGTGACCATCCAGCACACGGCAGCCCCCACCTTGATACGGTCGGAGAGTGCCGAGAGCATCCAGGCCCTATAGGCACCCATCGACCACCCTGTGCAGCCGATGCGCGAGGCGTCGACTTCGGGTATGGATGCCAGGAACTCCGTGCCAGCGATGTCATCATAGGTCATCCAGGCAGAGAGGTCGATGCCATACATCATCATGTTGCCGGCTATCATGTCGTAGCGGTCGCGACGGGGACCTTCCTGCTGACCGCGCTCGCCCCACATCGGGGCATCGGCAGCGAACACCACGTAGCCGTTCTGTGCCAGATAGTCGCCGAAGAACTGTCCCTCGTAGCCCGCCAGCCATGCTTCGGCATCCTTGATGACCACAGAATCCTCACATGCCAAGGGACGGATCACCTTCTCCTTACCTATGAAGAGATGGGCGCCATGGTCGTGCAACACATTCACGGCGGGGAAAGGGCCCTTGCCATCGGGAATGAGGAGATAGGCAGGCACCGTATAATAGCGGGAGAGACGAATCTCGAGTTTCTGGGCCCGATAGCCGTCGCGCTGTTCCTCGTAGAGCACCTTGACATCGTAGCCGTGGGGAGGAGGTGGCGGCGGCATGAGCATACAGTCGAACACTTTCTGGCGCGCAGCCTTCTTCCAGGCATCGAAACCGGTGATCTCGCTGTTACCCCACGCCAACGGATAGGTGAGGTCGGCAATCAGCGAGTCGGCATAGACAGGCAGATTGCGGCTGAACTCATACTTCTCGCGCTGCTGTGCCGAGAGCCTCAGCCCCACGAAGAGACATGCCAGGAAAAAGAGGAAACGCTTCATATTCGTAGTCTGTTTGTGCGCAAAGTTACAACTTTTTCCCATAATCACAAAAAATAGTCACAAGAAATTTGTAACTTTGCAGCCAGAATAACTTACTAAGGAATATGAAACCCTTCAAATTATTTAAGATCAAGCGCGAGGAACGGCTCCAGGCGGTGATTGCCCTGGCAGTGATCGTGGTGCTTAACGGCCTGTTTATCTATCGTATGCACGACTTGTTCATGCAGGAGGGTTTCGGCCCCTATTGGAAGGTGTTTGAGCGTGAGCTGCATCTCTCGGGATACGACCCGCTGACGTATCTCACGGTGACAGACTGGGATGTGCTGTATCAGGTGTACCGCCACCCGCTGCTCGCATTCCTCGTATGGCCACTGTCGCTGCTCAACGAGGGACTGGAGGCGCTGCTGGGTGTGAACTGCGTGCAGTATCTGGTGGCACTGCCGCTGATTGTCTGTTCGTTCTATTCCTACATCTTCCTGTATAGGATTCATCGCGAGGTCGTCGGACTGGTAAAGTGGGATGCCACGCTGCTCACGGCCTTTCATTTCTCTTTCGCCTATATCCTGATGTCGGTATTCGTGCCCGACCATTTCACGCTATCGATGTTTCTGCTGCTCATCACGCTCTACATCTCAGGGGTATGCATCCAGAAGGGGCGCGAGTTCAAGTGGTGGCAGTCGGCAATCATGTTCTACATCACAGCCGGCGTGACGCTGAGCAATGGCATCAAGGTGTTTATGAGCGGCTTCTTCGTGAATCTGAAGGACTTCTTCCGCCCGAAGTATCTGCTGCTGGCGGTGATCCTGCCTACGGCCCTGCTGTGGGGTACCGCCGTTTGGGAGTACCAAACCTTCGTGCTGCCCAAGGAGAAAGCACGCGCCGCACTGAAGGTGCGCCAGGCAAAGGCGGAAGAGGAGAAAGTGGCGAAGATGGCAGATGCAGAGCGCGCACAGTATGAGGCCCGCAAGGCGCGCCGCCAGGTAATCTTGAATCGCCAGGCTGCAAAGACTGGTAAGCCCATGGAGGACGAAGGATTCCTGAAGTGGACGGATATCTCTACCTCGCGCTGGGAGACCATATACGAGAACCTCTTTGGCGAGTCGCTGCAGTTCCATAAGGAATACTTTCTGGAGGATGTGCTGGTGCGCCGCCCGGTGTTCGTGCCTTACCAATGGAGGCTCTGTTACGCTGTCGAGAGCTGTATCCTGCTGTTGTTTGTGGCGGGTATCTGGTTTGGCAGGAAGAGCCGTTTCCTGTGGCTCTGTCTGTCGTGCATGGCCTTCGATATGTTCCTGCATATCATCCTGGGCTTCGGCATCAACGAGATCTATATCATGACCCCCCACTGGGCTTTCGTGCTGCCGATAGCGACGGCCTTTCTCTTCGCAAACGTGAGGGGCTGGTGGCTGCGGGGCATCGTGCTGCTGCTGACGCTCTATCTCTTAGGCTACAATGGTTATCTGCTGACAGACTTCCTGCTTACTCCCATAAAGACTACGCTCTAGGCGTGGTGGAAGGTGCCTGTAAGCTTGCTAAGGCGGCGCATGACCGATTTGCCGATGTGCGAGAAATTGCCGTGGCACAGGTTCAGCCACAGTTCCTCCAATGAATAACTGACTTTCGTCCAAGGATGGCGCCAGGCATTGACCTTGTAGAGCCGCTCCTTGTATGCCACATTCTCGATGACGTATCGCGGATGCTTCAGGGGGAACGTGAGTTCATGGCGCTTCATGGTGAAGATGCGGCGCAGGCGTTTAGGCGTGGTTGCAGCCGAGGCCGTGAAGTGGGTAGAGTCTGCCATGAGTCCCAGATTGTTGATCTGGTTCTTCGCGGGCATGATGGCCAGTCCAGAGTTGAAGAGCATGGCTGCCCAGAAGATGCTCTCATAGTATTCCTTGCCCGTGAGACGGTGGTTACGGAACATTGCGATCATGTCCTTGCGATAGCGGCGCTGCTCGCCCAGCGCCTCCAGCTGGCGCATGTTGTAGTCGTCATCGAGGAAGGAGTACTGACCATCCCACTGATCGATGACCCTGCGCCACGAAGCCCAGCCCCAGATGGCGAAGGTGGAGGTGAAGAAGTAGTCGTAAGGACAATCCGCCGTCACCTCGTCGATGTTGAAGCCTGAGATCATCGCGATGCGCTCGTCGTGCTCATAACGGTCGAGCATCTCCTTACAGAAGGGGAAGAACGACTGCGAGGGCACATCGTCGTCCTCGAGCACCATACACTTGTCGACAATAGAAAAAGCCCATTTCTGCGAGATGTATTCCGAGGGATCGCAGCCGAAGTTCTTCTCCTGATACAGGCGGTGGACCTCGCACTCCCAATCGATATTCTCGTCGCTGGCTATCGCGCGGCATGCCTCGATGCCCTCCCTGTCGCGCTTTCCACGGGGACCATCCTGATAGAGGAACAACTTGGAGGGGCGCGCCTGGCGCACGGCATCAAACACCTGCCGGAAGGTGTCGCTGCGATTGAAGAAGAGCAGCAGTACGGCGATGTCGGTTTTTGCGGAATACTTCATTTTGACACTTTTTCGCTGCAAAGATACAATTTTTTGGCACGGATTACACGGATTTACACGGATTTTTTATATTTTTGCAGCAAAATAAAGCATTTAGGCATTATGCAGGCAATCATTTTGGCGGCAGGAATGGGCCGCAGGTTAGGAGAACTCACCAAAGAAAACACCAAGTGTATGGTTCCGGTGAACGGCATTCCGCTGATAGACCGTCTGTTGCGGCAGCTGGCCGAACTCCAGCTACAGCGAATCATCATCGTGGTGGGATATAAAGGCAAGGAGCTGATGGATTATGTCAACGCCAGGCATGCAGCACTCCACATCGAATTCGCAGAGAACCCCATCTACGACAAGACGAACAACATCTACTCCCTGTCCATCGTGAAGGAACAACTGCAGGAAGACGATACACTGCTGATAGAGAGCGACCTCGTGTTCAGCGACCGTCTGTTCCCGATGATCCTTGAGGATCCCAGTCCGAATCTGGCCCTTGTGGCGAAATACGAGTCGTGGATGGACGGTACGATGGTGCGCCTGGATGAAGAGCAGCATATCGTGAACTTCATCTCGAAGGAGGCTTTCGACTACGACGATGTGGACGCGTACTACAAGACCGTGAACATCTATAAGTTCAGTCGCGAGTTCCTGCAGCACCAGTATGTGCCCTTCCTCGATGCCTATACGAAGGCGGTGGGCAATAACGAGTACTACGAGAACGTGCTCCGCATCATCTCGCTGCTGGACAGCCATCACATCAAAGCCCTGCCTGTAGGCAACGAGCGGTGGTATGAGATCGACGACAAGCAGGATCTGGATATCGCCGAGGCACTCTTTGCTGACGATCAGGACGTGATCCGAAAATACTACGGGCGCTATGGAGGCTTCTGGCGCTTCCCGCAGATGCTCGACTTCTGCTATCTGGTGAATCCCTATTTCCCCTCGAAGCGCATGAAAGACGAACTGCGCAGCAATTTCGATACCCTGCTGACGGAGTATCCCTCGGGCATGAAGGTGAACACGCTGATTGCCAGCAAGAGCTTTGGCGTGAGCGAACCCTATATCGTGCCTGGCAACGGTGCTGCCGAACTGATCAAGGTGCTGATGGAGCACACGAAGGGCAAGACGGGCTTCATACGCCCCACCTTCGAGGAATATCCGAATCGTTTCGATCCCTCGCTGCAGGTGACGTTTGTGCCTCAGAATGAGGACTCCCGCTATACGTCAGAAGAGCTGATGGACTACTTTGCCGACAAGGACATCGAGACGCTGATGCTCATCAATCCCGACAACCCCTCGGGCAACTTCATCCTCAAAGAAAATGTGCTGAGACTCGCCCGGTGGTGCGAAGAGAGAAACATCCGACTGGTGGTAGACGAAAGTTTCGTGGACTTCAGCGTCGACTATAAGACGAACTCGCTGCTCTCTGACGAGATCCTCGAAGCCTATCCCCACATGGCGGTGATGAAGAGTATCTCGAAGAGCTTCGGTGTGCCGGGATTGCGCCTGGGCATCCTCGCCTCTGCCGACAAGGAGCTGATCGCGCGGATGAAGAAAGAGGTATCCATCTGGAACCTCAACTCGTTTGCAGAGTTCTTCATGCAGATCTACAACAAGCACGAGAAGGACTATCTGAAGGCTTGTGATAAGTTCGTGGCAGAGCGTGCAGACTTCGAGCGCCAGCTGCGCACGATTCCCTTCCTCCGCGTGATGCCCTCGCAGGCAAACTACTTTCTCTGTGAGGTGCTACCGCCCTATACGGCAACGCAGATCGTGATCTACACACTGCGACAGCACAACATCCTGACGCGCGACTGTAGCAAGAAACCGGGACTCGATCCCGAGAAGCAGTACATGCGCATCGCTGTGCGCAACCACGAGGACAACACCAGACTGGTAGAGGCGCTCAAACTATTGGCGAAGCGATGAAGAAGAAGGTCTGTATCTGTGGAGGCGGTAATCTGGGCCATGTGGTAGCAGGATTCCTGGCAGCTCACGGCGACTGTGAGGTGTCGCTCCTGACACGCCATCCTGAGCGCTGGCAACAGCAACTGGCCATCAAGACGCCGGAAGGAACGGTGCTGGAGGGGCATCTGAAGACGATCTCTGCAGATCCGCAAGAGGTAGTCACCCCTGCGGATATCGTGCTGCTCTGTCTGCCTGGTTTCTCCATCCGCGAAGTGCTGCAGCAGATAGCCCCTGCCCTATCGCCCGGAACAGCCGTGGGCAGTATCGTCAGCAGCACGGGGTTCTTCTTCGAGGCCTTTCACACCCTGCCTGCCCAGACACCCTTGTTCGGCTTCCAGCGTGTACCTTTCATCTCACGACTGACGGCATACGGACATGCTGCCGATCTGCTAGGCTATAAGCCTAATCTCAGTATCGCCATCGAGCAGACAGACAAGAAAGAAGCGCTGAGAGCGACCATCGAACAACTGTTCCGAGTGCCTGTCCAATTGTTGAAGAGCTATTATGAAGTGAGTCTGACTAACAGCAATCCGCTGCTCCATCCTGCCCGTCTCTATACCCTTTGGAGTGGCTGGCATGAAGGAGTGGTCTATCCCGAAAATAGCCTGTTCTATGAACAGTGGACTGACGAGGCATCGGAACTGTTGATACAGATGGACGAAGAGTTCCAGCAGCTGCTGGGCGTGCTGCCAGTTACCAAAGGCAGCATCCCCACGATTCTCGACTATTACGAGAGCACCGACGCCGCATCGCTCACCCATAAACTGCAGTCCATCGAGGCCTTCAAGGGCATCAAGTCGCCGATGAAGAAAGTAGCGGGTGGCTATGTGCCCGACTTCGAGAGCCGCTATTTCACCGAGGATTTCCCCTACGGCCTGCAGATCATTCAGCAGCAAGCCCGTGAGCATGGCATCAAGACCCCTATGATCGACAAGGTACTGCGCTGGGGCCTTACCTGTATCGCTCACACGAAGTTCAACCCCGACGGCTCGATGCTGCGGCGCCAGCAGATGCGGATGCTGGAGATATTGCTCGAGGTGGACAGGATCTGCAAGAAGCACGACATCAGATACTGGCTCAGCAGCGGCACACTGATAGGTGCCCTGCGCCACAACGGCTTCATACCCTGGGACGATGATCTCGACATCGAGATGCTGCGCGAGGACTATGTCAGGCTGATGCAGGTGCTGCCCTCAGAACTGCCTGAATGGCTGGCTCTGCAGAACGACGAGACCGATCCCAACTATTTCTTCTACTATGCGAAGGTGCGCGACAAGCGTTCAAGGATGCTGGAGCAGAACACCTACGACCGCCGATGGAAGGAGCAGGGTATCTATATCGACATCTTCCCAATGGAACGCCACCCAGTCTGGCTTCACAAACTGACGGAGAAGACCGTGGGGCACATGTATAAGATCTGGCGCACAAGCACTGATGACGACAAAGCTATCAAGCAGGTGCGACGTATCTTTAACTTCAACAATCGGGTACTGTTCCCTTGTCTGAGAACGGTTCTTTCGCAGGTGACCTTTGGCTCGTCTGTCATCACCAGTGGCATGGGCATCCCCTTCCACAATCCGCGCTACCTCGAGGAGATATTCCCCTTGACAACCCACGTATTCGAGGGTCATCAGCTGCCGGTGCCCGGCAATGCCGATGCCCATCTGCGCCATATCTATGGCGACTATATGCAATTGCCTGATCTCAATAAACTATCGCCTCATGTCGGACAACTTGAATTCTTCGCTTAGCCTTACGGCGAAGACACCACGCATGGGCTGGCTCGATGCCCTGCGGGGATTTACGATGATCCTCGTGGTCTCCAACCATGTGGCCCTGAAGTCATTCGGCATGCAGATCCGATGGTCGGCAGCCCTCCAGTTCTTCCTGCTTTTCCGCATGCCGCTGTTCTTCTTCATCAGCGGGTTTCTGGCCTATAAGGCGAGCCGTATCTGGAACGCGCAGACGCTCCGGGAACTGTCGCTGAAGAAGATGCGGGTGCAGCTGATACCCACCATCGTGTTCTTCCTGCTCTTTCTGGCGATAATTCCCACGACACCTTTCGAGGCTAGTCTGGCAGAGGCGCTCGCCTCAAGCATGAAGGCGGGCTACTGGTTCACGTTGGTGCTGCTCTACATGCTGCTCACGTATTATCTCTTCAGCTATGCAGAGAGCAAGTTGCCCTTCAAGTCGTGTATCCCTGTGGTGCTGCTGTTCATCGTCTCACTGGGATTCTTCGAGACGTGTTACCTGCCGCGCTATTTCTCCTGGGCCCTGGGATACAAGGGACCGCAGAATGAGTTCCTCAACTACACCAGTCTGGTGGAGATGATGCGCTATTTCCCCTTCTTCCTCTTCGGCAATATCGTGCATCGCTACTGGCAGCAGGCACAACGGCTGATGGACAGCAAGTGGTTCCTCCCCGTAGTGACGCTGCTGGCTGTCGTCTGCACCATCGAGGTGCTGAAGTGGCATACCCTGCGGTTGGCATGGGCCTCGCTGCCCCACACCCTGGCGATGTTCCTCCTGCTGTCGATGGTCTTTATGTTCTTCAGGTATTACCACGACTTCTTCGAGCAGACGCGCTTCGGCTCTGTGCTCCAGTTCATAGGCCGCCGCACACTCGACATCTATCTGCTGCATTATTTCTTCCTGCCGAAACTGCCGATGGCGGGGGAATTCTTCAAGGTAAACCGCAGTAACTTCATCCTCGAAACCACAGCCTCCTTTTCCCTGGCCTTCTTGGTCATCGGCTTCTGCATTGTCACGTCTCAGCTGTTGCGTGTCAGTCCTTTCCTGAAGAAATACCTTTTCGGAAGATAAACGCCATAATCTCCTTCAGGATTACAGCCCCTGCCAGGCGCATCACGACATAATAAAGCAAGGCGGCAAGCACCACGCGGCACAGCAGTTTCAGCCACAGCATCTCGATGGCGTGTGTCACAAAACCTGTTACAGCCATCACACCCGCTGCAGCAAGGGCGAAGGGTAGGATATCTTTCAGGAAAGGTATCAGCCGGTAGTTCATCAGCCGCTGCACGAAGAAATGCCATACAAACACCCACGCGATATTCAAGAGGGCATAGGCAATCACCATCGTCATGATGCCCTCGCGCCACAGGGCCACCATCAGCGCCATCTGGAGGATTCCCAGGGTAAACGTGTTCCAGAGATAGATGTCGCTGCGATGCTGGCTGATCACCGAGTCTGTGAGCAGCGTAGAGAGCGGCAAGAAGGCACCGCAGAGACAGAGCAGGGGCAGCAACGAGGCTGCAAACGCCCACTTCTCGCCTATCGCCAGCACGATAAACTCATGCGACACCATGCCAAGGCCAAACAGCAGCGGGAAGGAGATAAAGGCTGTAAAGCGCATCATCTTCCGCAGTACGGCTAACTGACGCTCACGCTCATCACCGAGTCCTACGAGCACCGTCTGATCCACTTGTTTCAGCATATTCCCCACCAGCAGGAAGCACTTCGAACTCCACTGGTAGGCCTGATTGTAATGCCCCGTATTCGCCTCACCGTAATAACGGCCCAGCAGCAGGTTCATGATATTATTGTTCACCTGCGTGAAGATGGCCGAGAGCATGATCTTGAAGCTGAAGGGGAAGAGACGGCGTATGGGTTCAAAGGTCACTTTCATCGTTGGGCGCCAGGGGCTGAAGAACCATAGCAGCAAGGTGTTCATGGCGATATACAGCAGATACTGCGTGGCGAGGGCCCAATAGCCGAAGCCAAAGGCAGCCAAAACGACACTGACGATGCTCGACGAGAGCGTAGCCGTCATGCCGCACTGTGCTATCTGCTTGATCTGCATCTGTTTCGTGAGATAAGCCGATTGCGCCATGCCGAAACTTGAAAAGACAAAGCCGAGGAACACATAGCGACTCAGCGGTATCAGTTTGGGCTGGTGGTAGTAGTCAGCTATCAGTGGGGCACAGAACCACAGCACCACATAGATGGCTGCCCCTGCGAGGATATTAAACCAGAACACGGCATTATAGTCGTCGTGGGCGGGCGACTTCAGATTGATAAGTCCCGTCTTGAAACCACTCGACTGCAGTTCGTTGGCTATCACGGAGAACACCGCCAGCATCGCCGTCATACCATAGTCAGAAGGATCGAGCAGGCGCCCCAGAATGATGCCGAAAGCAAGTCCGAGCAACTGCTGTACGCCGTTGTTCATCCCGCCCCAGAAGAGCCCCTTGGCCGTTTTCTCCTTTAGTGTTTCCATTATATTTTGCGACAAAGGTACGAAATATTTGCGAATTGTGCCGCGATAATAACAAATTATTTGTAATTTTGCAACCAGAACAAAAACCATTTACCGATATGAGAAGACTTCTTACCCTCCTGATGCTGTGCACCACACTGGGCACAATGGCACAACAAGTGACTACCGACAAGATCCAGAACCCCATGCTCTGGGCTGATGTACCCGATCCCGACGTGATCCGTGTAGGCGACACCTTCTACCTCGTCTCCACTACCATGCACCTCATGCCTGGCGCCCCTGTCATGGCCTCCAAGGATCTGAAGAACTGGGAGACCGTAGGCTATATCTTCGACCGTCTGACGGATTCGCCAAAGTACGACCTGCTCGAAGGCACAGCCTATGGACGCGGACAGTGGGCCACCTCGCTGAAGTACCACAAGGGTAAGTTCTATGCCCTGCTGGCTCCCAACGAACAGGGTGCCATGGGCGATACCTATATCTTCACCGCCGATAAGGCTGAAGGCCCTTGGAAGATTGTCTCCCGCATGCGCCACTTCCATGACTGCTCGCTCTTCTTCGACGACGACGACCGTGTGTACGTCATCTATGGCACGGGCGAGATGATGGAACTGAAGCCCGATCTCTCCGATGTCATCGAAGGCACCCACCAGAAGATCTTCGAGCGCGAGGCCGACGAGACAGGACTGCTCGAGGGCTCCCGCATGATCAAGCACCGTGGCAAGTACTACCTGCTGATGATCTCCCACGTCTATGCCCCAGGGCGCCATCGCCGTGAGGTGTGCTACAGGGCTGACGACATCCACGGCCCTTACGAGAAACAGGTCATCCTTGAATCCGAGTTCGGCGGCTTCTCCTACGAGGCACAAGGCACGATTGTCGACAGTCCCGACGGCGACTGGTATGGCATCATCTTCCAGGATCGTGGTGGTGTGGGCCGTGTGCTCACCGTGATGCCCTGCCGCTGGATTGACGGATGGCCGATGCTGGGTGACGAAGAAGGCAAGGTACCAGAACGTGTACGTCCCCTCGTCAGCAATCAGCCCGAGACTGCCATTGTGAAAGCAGACGACTTCTCAGAGCCCAAACTCGGTCTCCACTGGCAGTGGAACCATAACCCCATCGATGAAGCCTGGAGTCTCACGGAACATCCTGGTTACCTGCGTCTGAAGACTAATCGCGTTGTTCCTACCCTTTATCTGGCTCCCAACACACTCACCCAGCGCATGGAGGGTCCACAATGCAGCGGAGCCGTCTGTATCGACCTCTCGAAGATGAAGGATGGCGACTGCGCAGGACTGGCAGCCTTCAACAGTGACTCAGGTGTACTAACCATCAAGAAGCAAGGCAAGAAACTCACGCTGGAGATGAGTGAGCAGACCTGCAGCCTCACCGAGCGTGAGAAGGCCGTGGAGCATTACGATGAAAAGGTCATCGAGAGCGTCAATCTCACCTCTCTCCTCTCTCCACTCTCCACTAAAATATGGCTCCGCATCGATGCCGACTTCCGTCCGCAGGCAGAGCACAAAGGAGGAATGCCAGGTGCTGACCTTGCCACCTTCTATTACAGCCTAGACGGCCAGCAGTGGACTAGGATTGGCAGCGACTACAAGATGTCCTTCGACTGGCGCCGCTTCTTCATGGGCACCAAGTTCGGCATCTTCTGCTACGCCACAAAGAAAAAGGGCGGCTACGTCGACGTTGCCCAATTCGATTATCATCGCCTGAAGTGATTCTATAGGAAAATACTTTACAGCATAAATCCGCGACAGACTCCTTTTGAGTTTATCGGTATGTAAAGGGTAGTTTCTCGTAATGTAAGCAGTAGTTTGTTACCGAGAAACTACCCTTTTGTCGTAATGAAACTTTTTGTCCGCTAACCGTCTGGATATCAACAGGTTACAGAAAAAGTTCAAAAATACAAAATATGTTTACATTTGTGAAGATGCTAATACCAGCATGTTAAGGGCATACTCCTTCAACGAGCCTTCTTTATGCCGTTGCCACGTCTGGTGTGCATCAGTCAGCACCTTGTCCAGCTGCTTCGCTCCGAAGTAATAGTCCAGCCATTTCAGGATAGCCTCGCGGGGCCAGTTCTCTATGCCCACGCGGCGAGCCATGTGCCCAGCCAACTTCCCGTTGATATAGATGTTGAGCACCTTGTCCGCCTCATCATTTCCGACCCTGTATCTTCGCATATAGTGAAAGAGGAAGTCACCGAAATAGCGCTGGTTCATGTAGTCGTTACAACGGATAGTGAGCAGCCCGTCGTAAATACGCTGTAAAGCATCAGCCTCAGGCGTAATATGGAACTTCGGAACATTGCCGGCCAACAGCACGTGCATGTCGATGCCATTACGATGCTGCCGTTGGTTCTCCGATATCCTGTCACGGTCGTTGTCGTTGGCCAGAGCGTTAACCTTGCAGAAGAATATACCATAAGGGATAGCAGGCTCTTCAATCTCCTGACTCTCCGTAGGCACATAACGGTCACCCACCAATGGCGACATGAATGCTTCCATCTGCCGGTTTTCCTTATTCCTTACGATGCGGAAAGCCTCCGAGCGTTCAATCAGTTCGGTCAGTTCCGAATCCTGTTTATACCCCATGACCTTACGCAGCTTGTTGAAATGCTCCTGGGTATAGGCCAGCGTCACCTCATCCATATACTCAACGGCCCCGTCAAAGAGGTACTTGATCTTGCCGATATCCGTCCATGACAGTTTCTTGGAGCGCCAGTGGCGGTTATAGCTGCGGGCACTCGTAGCGGCCAATGCAATGTCGTTCTTATGTCTCATTATATCTTTCTTTGTACGACGGTGTGCCCTCCCACAGGGCACACCTATAACCTATCTATATATCTATATATAAGTCCCTATTTATAGGAATAGGGACTAAATATTGAATTTAATCATTAAAGCAAAGTTCGGTATTTCCCGCACTTCCGCTTTCGAATACAAAGGTACAACATTTTCTACAAACTACCAAAGAAATCAGACATTAATCCTTGTCATACTGCCATTTTTCCGCTTATTTTCACATTATTTTAATGATGAGAATAATCCGGAATATTCGCTATACGTATAAATCCAAAAGCAGTATTGGAAGTAAATCCTTATTTTTGTACCAGAATATATGCAATACACAAAAGTACAGATTAACAACAACATCCGCAGGGCGATAGAAAACGGCATGAGCAACGACGATGCCCTTGACTTCTATCTTAGGATGAACATGGAGAACGACCTTAGTTCTGAACGTCCCTTCATCAGGAAGGGACCTTCACCTTCCGATGTCCACATGAACCTGATTGGCAATCAAGTCATTGACAAGGACGATTTCAAGCTTGAAGTGACAAAGAAGACAAAAATTCCTGTCCAGCGACTGGTAGTCAAATTATCACCTACATGCACGCTCTACGCTGAAATATATCACTTTTCATTGCATGTCACCATCAATGAGAAGATTCTGACCAGCATATACTTGAAGGCATACCGGGCAGAGGATATTGCGCTATGGCTGATACGTCAGAAACAGAACTTTGAGAAGTACTTGGAAGGCTGGGATGCTGTCTTGAGTCTGGCCTACAAAAAGGCCAAGAGCGACCGCATGGCATTCCTCGGCATTCGTGCTATGATCACTGAAGCCATGGAAGACTACCCGCGTGTAAAGTACCAGATTATAAAGCAGAAACGGCGTGCTCGGATCAAGGTAATGATTCCCAACACACATCTTGGAGTCTACCTCGATGCCTGGTGGGGCTCGTACCGAGACAGTCTTCCACGACAGATCGAGAGTCTAAGACAGATTCTCGACGTTCACAAGAAGAGCAATTTATCGAATTACTTCATTTATCACTAAAATACTAAAATACATTTATAATATGTCAGTAATGATTAATCTTTCGGAGCTCAAGGAGACACTGGAGCTCACTCCTTCAACACAGAACATCATGCTCGTAGGCAAACACGGCATCGGCAAGTCAGAAATCCTCACCAGCTATTTCAACAGCAAGGGGATGAAAGTGGTAACCCTCTTCCTTGGACAGATGGCAGATCCAGGCGACATCATCGGTCTTCCCTCAAGGGTTGAAAAACAGGATGTTGACGGCAATATGACCTCACTTACCGACTTCACCCCACCCTATTGGTTTCCTCAGGACGGCAAACCCATTGTCCTTTTCCTCGACGAACTGAACCGTGCCCGTCCTGAGATTCTTCAGACGGTGATGGACTTGACCCTTAACCGTAAGTTGGCAGGCAAGACACTGCCCGAAGGCAGCTATGTCATATCAGCCGTGAACGATGGTGACGAGTACCAGCTCACCGACCTTGACCCTGCACTCGTCAGCCGCTTCAACATCTATGAATTCAAGCCTACCGTAGAGGAATGGCTCAACTGGGCTACAGGACAGGGACTCGACGAGCGTGTCATCAACTTCATACAGGACAATCCCACCTGGCTTGACGACGATGGCAGTGACAAGAAACGCGACTATCAGGGACTCGACAAAAGCGCTGACCGTCGCGCATGGAAGAAGGTGTCTGACATCATGCTCAAGGTGGATAATATCAATGATATACATAAACGTATCATCGCTGGCATCGTGGGAGCCGGTGCTGCAGCAGCCTTCATCCGCAGTGTACTGCAGCACAATGTCATTACAGGCAAGGACCTCTTGCTGAAGTATAGTAAAACCATGAAGACTGTGGAAAAGTATCAGTTGCACGAATTTGCCATCCTTAACGAGTCCATTTTCCGCTTCCTCGAGAACACCAAGTTCGACGAAAGTGAGAAGAAGCTTGTTGCCAAGAATCTCGGTCTATACATCGACTTCCTCTGCACAAAGAAGAAAAAGGAGGCACTTGCCAATTTTACGAACATCTTCGAAAAAGGTACTTATGACAAGGCTACCGTCTTCATTTTCTCGAATGCCACAAAGGTGTACGATACGCTCAATGATTTTGTGAAGGAACTATAGTATGTTAGAACGAATATCGAAGATAACCGAACATTGGTTCCTCAGCGAGGAGCCCCTATTCTCTGTTTTCTGCACCCATCGGCTCGCAGAGAACAGCGCAATGCAGTGTCACGTTCGTGTGGGAAAGGGCCTCATCGAAGTCAACCCTATACTCTGTGAAGATATCAGTGACAAGGAACTGGAAGAGCGGCTTCGTGTGGAGGTCATCCGCATTCTGCTAAAGCATCCCTACGACCGTCAGCCTGACAGTTGTAGCCTCACAGCCAGAGCATCGGGTAGCAACTGCGTCATCGGCGATTCCTACCGACTTCAAAAGGTTGAAATGGAGAAACCTGCCGACTTCTCCCTGCCTTCCAACCATCACTTCGAATTCTATGCACGCAGCATACAGAGACAACTCAAACTGATGGACGGATCAGGCCTTACAAATGAGGACTCCAATAACCAACAAAAAGCCGATATCGCTGCAAATTGGCAGCAGGACGATCTGATGACGGCACAGGTCAACGAGGTCATACGTGGCATTAACTCGTGGGGTTCGTTGTCAGGACATCTGGTTGAAGAGATTATAGCTTCCACCAGGGCGCGAGTTGATTACCGCAAGATTCTGGCAGGATTCCGAGCTTCCATTCTGTCTGAAAAACGCAAACTGACCCGCATGCGTCCCAACCGTCGCTCAGGCTTCGACGCCATGGGGAGCCGTTACGACTTCACAACGCATATGATTATCGGAGTGGACTGTAGCGGAAGCATCTCGAAAGAAGATCTCCGGAACTTCTACTCCACCATCAACCGCTTCTTCTAATACGGCATCAAGCAGATTGATGTCGTACAATTCGATACTGAACTGGGCGAAGTACAGACATTGCTCAAAGCCTCAGAAAACATCAAGGTCACCGGACGTGGTGGCACCTGTTTCCAGCCCTTCATCGACTTCGTGGCCACCCATCCCGAATACGATGGTGCGCTCATCTATACCGATGGCTATGCGGCAAAGCCAACCATCCCCGCCAGCATGCACACGCCCCTTTGCTGGGTGCTTCGCTCGGAAAAAGAGCTAAGAGCGCATGATCACTGGATGCGCCAAAGTGGTAGAGTATGCGTCATAGAAAATCCCTAAAGACCCCAAAATTATATCTATAATAATATTGTTATTTGGCACAATATTTGTATATTTGCACCAGTAAACAATCTGTAAATATATTATACACGATGAGAAAAGTATTATTTCTGCTGCTTGCTCTGATGATGAGCACAGCTATCAATGCCCAAGAGATTGAGAAAACAGACAAGTTCACATCAGGTTACATCAACGGAACCTATATGAACAAGTTCAAAACCATCGATGGTGTGCTCTATGCCGTCGGCTATGAGGGAACCAAGGATTGGATTTTGGTTCGCTATCCTGCTGGCTGTAGGAACATGACCTACAGTGTCCATCCAAACTGTCGTCGTATAGCCCGTGGAGCCTTCGAAGGAGCCGCCTATCTCCGTGAGATATACCTTCCTGAAACAGTCAGTTTTATCGGTGAGGATGCCTTTGCCGGCTGTACCTCCCTCCAAGGCATCTACTTTGGAGAGAATACCCCATCCACGGTAAAAAGTGTTGAATCCCCCAACAATGATGATACCGTTGAGGTTGCACGTTACGACCTTTCCGGGTGTCCCTGTTCTCCAAACAAAAAAGGTGTCCAGATCATCGTCTATTCCGATTTTTCCACCAAAACCATTGTCGTTGATTAAATAGTATTATGGTGAATTTCAAATGATGGATTGGGATTTCGGATAATCACCGAATTAGCTCTGTCGATACAATCGAAAAGCCCCCTTCTTGGCATCAGGATAACCTGATGCACAAATTTATATGTATGAAAATCTTGCGAAATTGCACATCAGATCGTTATCTTTGCACTCAGAATTAAAAAACTGAATGCATATGAGATTTTATAAAGAAGTATGGGGAATTATCTGGGAGTTCAATTCCATCAGTGAGTATCTTGGATTCCAGTTCGGCCGCCTCTGCGGACTGATCATTGTGATAGTTGCAATATATTTGTATGTTTTCGTTTTGTGAACTACCCTCTTGGGCTTCAAGATTACCCAAATGTTTTAAAAAAACTCTATTTTCTTTGTTGTTTCAATATTTTTCGCTATCTTTGTGGGCAAATAACTAAAAACCGAATATGACGAAAGTCTAAAAATGGAATAAGATGAGTCAGAAAATAGAGATTATCAATAACTGGACGCTACCTAGAATATTTCAGGAACTGGAGAATGGCAACATGCGCATTCCCAGATTCCAGAGAGCTTATGTATGGGAACGGACAAAGATAGTGAGTCTGCTTAACAGTATCTATAAGCAATATCCAATTGGTTCGTTCTTCCTTTGGGACACTGACATGCGGATGGATGGTTTCTGTCGCGACATCACAGAATTGGGATTTCCTAATAAGCCTGAAGCCAGCAAGTTTTCATTTATTCTTGATGGGCAGCAGCGCATTACGTCGTTATATGTAGCTTTGAGAGGAAAGACTTTGAACGACGTTGATTATAGCAAGATTTGCTTTAATCTCGATAAGAAGTTGTTTATGGTTCCAAAG
>JAEEGH010002674.1_pt1 | contig 47839 bp, 44 predicted proteins | sample 9134181 | NCBI WGS metagenome assembly JAEEGH01 (sample SAMN16246544, study PRJNA631951) | gut metagenome | biome: gut microbiome; feature: rumen; material: DP-attached | host: Bos | place: Iran: Karaj | collected 2018-10
ACATATTATGACAACTTCTTATGGAAAGAAGTGCTTCAAGATGGTACAGAGACAGAGTTTAGTGGTTTGACGGTGACGATTCCAGTGATTGAAAAGGCTGAATTCATGGCTGAAGGGTACGGATATGAGGAAGCGATGAAGCATGATGGCTATTCATTGACCCAAAGGTTTTGGTATAGAGACCAAGTATCGCAAGAATACGTTTATTTAAGCGACCATATGCATGAACAAGTGTTCCTAACGTATCCAATGAACGCTTGGGAGAGATTTAACCTATCATACAAGGACACTGAGAAGTCGATTGTGACAGAATACTTCAATGTAGCCCCAATGTTGAGTTCAAACTACGTTAATATCGAAGTTTACTTAACTCCAGATGAATATATGGCGATAAAGGGAGGTGCTTTGGTGCATTTTGACTCAGATTTGTACTACACAAGCGAGATAAGTGGCTATGACCCAAGCGGAAACAACCCAACAACGCTTAAGTTGTTCAAAAAGGTTTAAATAAAGAAAAGGTAGGTCAATTCCTACCTTTTTTGATATGTTTATATAAATTAAATTACAATGGCTGAGAACAAGAAGATATATTCGATACAGATTAATGGTATTACAGAGTCAGTCAAGCAAGTGGATGTCCTTAATAACGCCCTCAAGAACCTTGAGGAAAGGATAAAGACGCTTGATAAGAGCAGTGTGAACGTAGGAGCTAGTGGCGGCAAGGGCAATGCATCGGCATTGTCAGAGGAAGCAGCAGTCCAGAAGGAAATAAACAAGCTCAAACAAGAGGGTGCAACACTTGATGCGAAGATTGTTGCAGCCCAAGATGAGGTGTTTAGGAAAGTAGATGCCACAAAGGAGCTATACAAGGAGACATTAGCAGACCAGAAAGCGTTGGCAGCACAAGAGAGGTTGACTGCTGATGCGTACAGCAATACAATGCAAGGTATGAAACAGAACCTTGCAGACCTTAAGGCTGTTATCAACGCAACTGATATGGGTGATACTCAGAAGATACAAGATATGACCCAAAAGGCTGGAGTTTTGACCAATAAACTAAAGGAAATGGACCAAGCTTATGGCCAGTATGGTCGTAACGTTGGTAACTACGCTGAAGGTGTTGCTCAAGGAATGCAGAAGATTACCATCAATGTTGGTGGTGTGGTAAGGGAGTTCAATAATGCTAGGGAAGCTTCCAAGACCTTGGGTAATGAGCTTAAGACAATGGCTATCAATGGCGAGCAAGGCACAAAGGCATTCAAGGATATGCAAGTTGCTGTTGCGAAGCTCAACAGTGACATCAAGGATGCTACCGTGTCTTCAAAGGCAATGGACAGCTTGTTAGATACAATGCAGTCATTCACAGCACTTGGCCAAATAAGCCAAGGATTCTCTGCTATATTCGGTTTTGATAACGATGAGATTGAGAGGTCAATACAGAAGCTTGTGGCATTGCAGAACGTAATGCAAGGTATCGAGAAGATTAACCAACAGATTAACTCTCAAGAGGGTATCGGTGGATGGTTGGCAAAGGGTAATTCAATGATTGACTCCTTTGTTGCCAAGATAACTGGTGCAAATAAGGCTCAAGAAGCTCTTAACAAGTCAACAGTTGCTGGTGTTACGGCATCCAAGTCACTTGCAGCAGCAGAGGAAGCTCAAGCCGTTGCAACTGGTGGTGCTACCATTGCTACCAAGGCATTGTCATTTGCATTGAAGACCTTGGGAATTGGTCTTATTATCTCTGCTGTGGCAGCATTGATTGAGTATTGGGAAGACATTTATGATTGGTTTACAGATACAATTCCAGCACTTAAGAACTTGAATACTTGGTTTGAGAAGATTGAAAGAGTCGTTACTGGTGTTGGTAATGCAATTCTCAATTATTTGGTACAACCATTAATAACCGTTGGTAAGGTTATTGCAGCTCTTTCAACTGGTAAACTTGAAGAGATTGCCAAAATACCGTCTATAATCTCAGAAGGAATTAAAAAGCAGTTCAATATAGTTCAGAACTATCAAGATGGTGCAAATAAGGCTATCCAAAATCAACAGAAGAGGCATAATGCCAAGATGTTGAAAGACAAGAAGGAAGCAAATGAGGAATGGCTTAAGGATGAGGAGGCTAAAAACGGTAAATCGTTGAAACTCACTCAAGAATACGTTAAGAAGCAGCAAGAAATCATTGATAAGCAGCTTGCAAACGAGAAGAAGGGAAGCAAGAGGTACAAAGAGCTTATGCAAGAGAGAAGGGAGTTGCAGAGGACTCTTGATGCTGCTGAAAGGGAAGAAAGAGAGAAAGCGCAGAAGAAAGCTGAGAAGGAGAACAAGGAATATCAGAAGAAGAACCTTGAGGCTGAGAAGGAGTTGATAAGGCTTCGTATCGAGAATATGAAGGAAGGTCTTAACAAGACCATGAAGCAGCTTGAGGAGGAGAGAAGACAGAAGGTTGCAAAGATTAAGGCTGATGGTGTGATGGTTAAGGAACTTGAGCTTGAGACCAACAAGTACTATGATAAGAAGATTGCAGAAGCCAAGAAGAAACATGCCGAGGAGGTTGTAAAGACCTATAAGGAAATGTGGGATGCAATCTTGGCTATGAATTTGCAAAATCACCAGAAGAATGTGGAGTTGGCAAAGAATGAGGCAGATTTGATGTCCAAAAGCCTTGAGAATGGTAAGAATCGTCTTTTTGACCAAGGAATCGCTTCATATGGTATCCAAGGTAAGAAACAGTATTCACCTTCAACGCAACAGAGTCTTGGCATAGTCTCAACTTCAAAGGATGAAATGGTCAAAGAGTACAAGGAACTTTTTGACATAATGAGAGAGTACACGACAACAGAGAACGCATATAAGCTTGCGCAGCTCACCAATGCTTCTGAAGAGGAACTTGGCATAATCAAGATGACTTTGGATGCGAAGAAGAAGTTATACGATGAGGAAAAGGCGGCTCTTGAGGAAAAATATTCATCTGAAGAGGACATAGCAAAGGCAAATTACATCATGCAAGCTCTTCTAGACGAAAACTACACAAAATCTCTTGAGACTACTTTCCAACAGAGGATGACAGCAGTTGAGGCATATTGGGCAGCTAGAAAAGATAATGAAAAGACTAGTGCTGAAGAGTTGTTTGAACAGTACAAGGTTCTTGAAAGTGTTGAACTGCAAGATAGATTGAAGAAAGCCAAGGAATATGCTGATAAGCTGCAAGAACAATTGGATGACAACCATGATAAGGAATTGGTTTCAGAAGAGGCTTATTGCGCAATGAATGAGCGCATTTGGAAGGAGTATTCAGACCAAGTTGAGTTGATAAAAATTGAAAGCAACCAGAAGTTGCAAGAACTTGAGAATGAGAAGAATGATAAGATTAAGAAAGAGAATGCTGAATACTATCAAGATGCTCTTCAAGAGTTCAGAGACTTCCAAACCGCAATCAACAATTTGGAGCAGAAGCAACCAGTTAGGAATATATTCGGTATTGTCAACCTCAAGGAAACGAACAAGAACAACAGAGAGCTTTTGGCATCCTTTGAGGAACTTGTTAGACAAGTCAACATGAAGAGGACACAGCTTATCGAGGATTTCAAGAATGGTCTTATCGACAACAACATTTATGAAAGCTCATTGAGAGAAATGGACTCTTTCGTTGCCAATATCGGTGAAAGAATGGATAAGGTCAAGTATGAATTATCATTCGGAGGCCAGTGGGAACAGTTGGCAGAGGGTATCAACTATTGGATGCAAGCTGTTGGACAAGCTGTTAACTCAGTTCTTAGTTCAATATCTGAGATTACTGATAACCATTATCAAGCAGAGATTGACAAGCAGCAAGAGTATATTGATGAATATGAGGATTTGCTTGATAAGCAGAAGGATATAACCCAAGAGCATGCAGACGAGGTTAACTCAATCGAGGAAGAGCTTTCAACCGCAAGAGGCGATAGACGCCAGCACTTAATTGATATGCTGAATGCAGAAATGGCAGCACAGAGAGCTTCACTTGCTCAAGAGAAGAAGATTGAGAGGGAGAAGCAAAAGGCTGAAGAAAAGCAGAAGAAGTTGGAACACGACCAAGCTGTTGCAAAGAAGAAGATGCAAGAGGCACAAGCTTATATTAATATGGCAATGGCAATCTCAATGGCAGCAGTCAATTCATGGCCAATACCTGCAGTTCCAATGATGGCTCTTGCAGCAGCAACTGGTGCAGCACAGATTGCTGCAATCAAGTCACAGAACATTCCTTCATATGGAAGTGGTGGTGTCATCCAAGGAAGGTCTCATGCCCAAGGTGGTGTGAAAGTCCTAGGTGGACAAGCCGAAGTCGAGGGTGGAGAATTTATCACCAACAAGAGGACAACAGCAGTCAATGTTGACCTATTGGAGTTCATCAATACCAAGAAGAGAAGGATTAACCTTGATGAACTTATTGAGTTCTACGGTGGAAACGCTGTAAGGAAGAACATCCAAGGTGTAAGGACAAAGTTCGCTGATGGTGGTGTCATTCCAACCTTGAGGACTGACTTGAATATCAATGACAGATTGATTAATGTAATGGAGGATTATTCAAACAGACCAGTTCAAGTTGCAGTTGTGGACATTATCGACAGAACTCAGCAAGTGAATAACGTTAAGGTTATGGCTGGTTTGGATGTTTAACGTATGTTTAATATGAAAATTAAATCATAATTTTTGAATATTTTACTTGTTATTATTTTTGAAAAAGAGCTTGTCTGTGAAGATAGGCTCTTTTTTGATGATATGTTTAATAAAAAGCTAAAGACGAAATGAAAAAAGCAAGATTACATGCCTTATCAAGCAAGGAAAAGATGACAATCCAACTATGGTTGGGCGTATTTTTGGCTCTTGTAGGTGTTGGTTTGCTGTGGACTGGATTGTTTCTCCATCCAGTTGGAATTATTCACCCATCAGTACTTACCGCATTGGGTGAGGTTTTTACATTCAGTGGTGCTTTGATTGGCATTGATTACTCATACAAGTTCAAAACAATCAAGTATTTGAGTGAAGTTAAGGAAAAAGAAGAGGAGGAAGAAGATGAAGAATAACACATTGATATACGTGTCCATAGCCATATGCATTTTAATACTTGGTATCGTGTACTTTGTTGGACAACCAACTGAGCCAAATGTAGTAAAGACTGATACGGTGTTCACAACAAAGACAGATACCCTATGGCGAGATACAACAATAACCGAAAAGGAATTTATACCAAAAATAATCGTAAAAACGAAAGTGGATACTGTCTTTACAAAAGAAGGTGATACAGTCCAATTGATTACTGAATCAAAATCCTTCGAGAAAAGGCTTATAAGCGACAAGGACACAGCAGATGTGAAAGTATTCACCACTGGTATAAATACCTCCTTAGACAGCCTTAAATGGCGTTTAAAGACACACACTGAGATTGTAACCAACAACATTGAAATCGTAAGGTATAAGAAGAAACTCATCACAACATCACCAAGTGTTTCAGTTGGATATGACCCAATCAATAAACAATGGGGAGCAATGCTTGGAGTTTCACTCAATCTCAACATCTGGTAATGAAATAAACGAGGACTGTAAAATCCCTCGACAACAATATGAGAAATAATAATCAATACGTGAACAAACAGGAGGAAATATGTACAAATCTCCTCAATCAATTCAACAAACAACTTAAGTGGTTCGATGAAATGAAACCAAATAATGATGAGAATGGATATTCAATCATTGACTACACTTGCATCGATAAGAAAGGTAGGAAATGCCACCTCGAACTGAAACAAAGAAATGCAAACATCGATGACTTTCCAACAATATTCCTCGATGTAACAAAGATGTTCGAATGGACAAAGATTGGAATGTCTGGATTCACCGACAATGAACAAAGACTCTATTTCAACTTCATGAACGATGGGGTAATCATCTATGACCTCAATAATATCTCAAGAATGGAGTTCTACCCAAACCACAAGCAAATGAACTACGCTGAACAAAAGGAAGAACACAGAGATAAATTCGGACTTAAGGTTGATGATGCAATAGTCTATAAGTACAACAAAGACGGAACTATGACAAGAGTCAAAAACGAAAGATACAACAAAATAAAACCAAGGAAAGAAGAAACATTCAAAATTGGCAATGATACAATACATGCCAAAGCAGATACACAAGAGGAAATAGATATGCTCAAAAACTTCCTTGGACAAATTGACCTAAATGAATTAATATCGTAGATTTTTCGTTCATATAGATTTAACTGATGCTGGGGAGATAGGATGCAAGATGATGCCTATCTCCCCTTAGACATTTCAAACGAGGTCATTCTCATTCAACAAAGTCACATACTGATGCAACGTAACAACACTCTTACCAACACTCGTTGCCAACCTCAATAAATTCACATTCCCACTCTGTATCTCCTTCATGATATATGAATGCCTTGCACTATAATATCTGCACTCCAAATCAATTAAGTCAATATTGTCATTATCCATCACATTCCTACGAGCAATCTCCTCATTAATCCTCTGGAACCAATTCACCAAATACTCCGAATGATACGTATACAAGTTATTCACCCTCTTACGTACATCCTTACCCTTGTAACCCTCCAATGTTGGCAAGAAATACTCCCCTTGATGAAACATCAACATCGTCCTAATAAGAACATTAGACTCAACACAATTCTGTGGAATACGTATACGATAAGGCATACCAGTCTTGGAACGATTTCCATCAATTGCATAGTAATTCTTGTCCTTAACCATCACAACCTTGATGTCAGTCTTCTTTAATAACGATACATCAACTGGAGCTATGCCACACATCCAATACGTGATGAGATATAAATAATGACTGTACAACTCCGAATGAATATCCATCAACTGCTCAATCACACCATCCTTATAACTCCACATCTTTCCATGTCTGTCTATCACCTCATCCAAAAACATTTCCATCATCACATCCATTGTCCTACTATGAATATAAAGCTCTGATTTGCTCTCCCTATAATCCAAATGATATTTCCATGTCTTGAATGGATGCTCTGACATCAAACCCTTTGAAATGGCATAATGACATATCGCTCCAACCTTTCCAAGATAACTACGAATCGAACCATTGGATAACCCTTCATTCTCCAACCATCTTGCATACTTTCGACAAAACGATTCGTCAATCTCATTCACAATCAATTTCTCATTGTTGCAATATCGAACAACACTACGATATACCACCCACCATTTCTCAATCGTCTTTGCTTCGAGTCCCTTGTCATCAATATAATTCGATATAACACCGTTTAAATCGTTTCTAACGGCAGATAATATCTTCTTGGATGAAATTATCATCTGGGCTGTGTAAGGCTTCTGTAGACGTTCAAACTCAGTCCTACGCTCGATACACTCATTTTTCATCCTCGTAATCTCGTAATTAATAATAGAGAAATTACTAAATCCCTTCTTCACACATTCATTACGTTTATCCCAATAACGAGAGGGACATGAATAACCAGTTGAACGAGTACATTTACCATTAAACGCTACCATCAACATAATGGGATGAGTACCATCTGCTAATGTCTTTCCTTCTTTCAGGAATAATCTGATTCTTGCCATTGATACTTTCATAATCGATACTACTTATGGTGCAACTTAAATTAAAATTGTGGCAAAAATAGTGCAACCTTATGAAACTACCAAATATTCCATGTTAATATTTCATAATCAAATACTTACGATATTTCTGAATTCATTACAAAACATCAAAGGTAACTTCATTGTGGACAACCTAAAATCATCTGAAACCCCTTTATATAAAGCAATCTCAATATTTTGGTGCTACCTACTGGACTCCCTATCAAAAGGGTATTTTATTTTGTCTTTATTGAAAAGTTAAATAAGATGAAAACAACTTGGAATGACTTAAGTATAAAAGAGAAATTAGCAATAGGTAGTGCTTGTGTTGCTTTCACATTAGGATGGTTAATTACTGGTCTTGCAGCATTTGTTCCACTATTGATTAGTGAACAAGGTGTGCTCTGGATTCTTGGGCAGTCGCTTGTTTATACAGCGAGTGTGTTTGGTGTATCAGCATATTTTAGGAGTGAAGCAGTACAGTTAAGGAGAGACATGGATAGACACCTAGAGCACATGGAACGTATGCAGATACAGAGGGAGAAAATAAGACAAGGAATAGACGTTGAAGAGATACCAGACAAAGATGAGGAAGAATGAAGAAATGAGCATTGGAATGATGAAAAATCCTTGGTGTAATCAATACGTAGCTCCACAGGGTTATCACTTCGTTTACAATGGACAAAACCAAGGAAGAATAATATGGACAAATAATCCAGATGGATACTATATTGACAAAGATGAAGATTAAATTGGTTAGGATAGCATTCAAAGATACTTACACCATTGGCAAACTATATGTCGATGGTGTTTACTTTTGTGATACAATCGAAGATAAGGATAGAGGACTCGATGATTCAATGACAGTGAGGGAAATATTAAACAAGAAAGTGAAGGGTGAAACAGCCATTCCAACTGGACATTATAACATTGAAATTACATACAGTCCCAAATATAAACGTATGATGCCATTATTGATTGGTGTTAAGGGATATAGTGGGATTCGTATACATAGCGGAAATACATCAAAGGATACAGAAGGATGTTTACTAGTAGGAAAGAATACAAAGGTTGGAATGGTACTTGAGTCTAGAAACACTTATCAACGATTGTTTGCAATGATGCAAGGACAAAAGAATATTACAATTGATATTATAAGGAAGGGATAATAACCTTCCTTTTTTTATTTACATTTATTTATAGAAACGATATATTTATAGTATATAAAGATAGATTTAAATGAAAGTTTTATTATTCAGTAATGATGGATGTGGTTCATGCAAGACATGGAGACCTATATTCTTGAAATTGATGGAGAAATACCAGTTGGAATATGAGCTTATTAACCAATATGACCCCAAGAACAAGGAGTTGATAAGAAAGTATGATGTTCATGGTATCCCTTACACAGTATTCATTGATAACTCTGGAAACAAGATTGGAGATATTCTTGGAAATATGATTGAAGAATTAGCAGACAGAGACATTAAGTATTATGTGGATAATGCAGATAGATTGGGAACAGCATAAGAATGATTTCATGATGTATGTCCATAATAATCTTGATGCTCTCAATTATGCATTGAGGAAGAATATTACGTATGATGCTGATATATTCGATGATGTCACAGCAGATACATTATGTAGGATTGCTGAATATATCATGAGGAATCATGTATTCATTAAGGATTTCAAGGGTATGTTTTTCTTGAGTGCTAAGAGACAATACATTGCAGAGCAGAACAAGAAGAGGGATAGGGACAGCAAGAGTGATAGGGAGTACTTCTCAAAATTGGATGAAGCATTGGGAAGATACTATGATTATATCGAGGATGGTGATTCAAGTGAATATGTGATGCAAAGTCCAGATATGTCGAAATGGTTGGATGATGATTCAATGGAGAATGAGATAAAGGCTGAGAGGACACATCAATTGTTCAAGTATCTTGAGGATAAGTTAAATGATGTATTCGAACCAAATGAGGTTGATATATTCCTAATCTATTTCAGGTTGAAATCAGAGAGAAAGGGAATATCTTACAAGAAGCTTGCTGACATCATGGACAAGGATGTTAAGTACATCACAAGAACGATTGTGAAGATTAAGAAGTACATCAAGGAGTCTGGAGAGATTCAAGATAATAAGAGGAAGATAATGAAAGAGGATTTATGATTTTTATACCAACGTTATGGCAATTCCTTGTGTTGTTGTTTCTAATGTTCGAGTCATTGATATTGGCTTATATATTGGTGAACAATCCAAGGTTGAGATTGAATCAGATTGATGCATTGAATATATTTCCATTTATTTGTGTGAAATGTTGCACATTCTGGACAAATCTCCTACAGAATATCTTATTGGCTTATATATGGACTCCAATGTTTATGCTTTGGGGTTCAATAACTGCTGGAGTATTGGCATTTATGATATGGTATTCTAATGAGCGACAATAATATCTTTATTTAAAATAAATTAATATGGGATTAATTAAGGAAGCAAACGGAGCAACAGTTAGCGTTGCATCAAAGAACGGTTATACAAAGGCTAACGTAATTAAGGCAAAGAAGTATCTCAAGGAGATTGGAAGTGACAGACGTAATTTCCCAATTGAGAGACTTGTTGAAATGTACAATGATGTCAAGGGAACTAATGAGAAGTCAGTTGGTTGCAAACCATGTCAGGCTACCAAGTTCTACAATGGACTTCAGAACTATGCTTATTTTGGTGAGTTGACATTGATTAACAATGGCATATGCACCAAGGATGAATTGGACATCAATAAGGTTGTTGAAGAGGTGAAGGTTGAAGAGCCAACAGAGGAAGAGAAGAAGAGTGACATAAAGGAGCGTATGGCAAAGGTACGTGCTGCAAAGGGAAAGAAGAATGATAAAGATTAATATATTTGAGAAGGAATATGATTTTCCAACATCATGGGATGACATAACGATGAAGGAATATTGCAAGTTATTCCATAATCTCCCAGAAGGCACTTTGGAGGCTGATGAGAACGATAAATTGGCTGATGTGATAGAGAAGGAGGCTGTGATAATTTCGAGGCTCCTGAAGGAAAAGGATGACTTTGCATTGAACATCCCAATTGATGTCTTTGTTTATCTTCAAGACAATTGCAAGTTCTTATATGAGATTGAGGATTTCATGAACAGCAAGATATTCTACTTGAAGATTGACGGTAGGAAGTATTGGATTCCAGAGCCAAAGGATATGTCATTGAGGCAATACATTGACAGCGACATGATAATGAAGGAGGAGAATGAGAACCAATTCATTGAGTTGTTGGCATGTTTGTTATTGCCATATGATGAGGAAGGGAAATATGAATATGATGGCAAGTATGAGGACTTGATACCAAAGATTGAGAATATGAGGGCAAGTGATGGTTTGCCTTTTGTATATACATTCTTTAAAAAAAAAGAGCTTTCCAAGAAACTTATGGAGACCTCTTCGAAGGTGGAGGAAGTGGCAGACCAACTGCTCCACAGTATTCAAGGTTCATAAAGAATTACCAGTGGTATCATATGGTTGCCACATTAGCTAATAATGAGTATCTTCAAATGGAGAAGGTCTTATCAGAGAACGTTGGGGATTGTTTCAGTTATCTCCAATATGTTGAGGCAAAGGCTGCTGCTGAGAATGCACAGATGAAGTTTGAGGAACAGATGAGTAAAGCAAAGAGGAAATAATGAGTTTATCACCAACACATTCAAGGGCAAGCAAGAAGAATAGGAAGATGATTGACAATGGAAAGCCAATACAGAATGTGATGACACAAGAACTCCAGTATTCCAAGTCAGATGAACTCGTTGAGAAGGTATATGTCGATATTGCAAATGGAGCATCGAGAAGTGATTGCATCCAGAAACTATGTGATGGTATATACACAGATTACAAGTATTCAAGGAGACAAGCCCAGAACTATTATAATGCAGCGTTGGATAGATTTGCCATAGATACTGACATCGAAGCAGAGAAACTAAGAAATCTATTCTATGGACGATATGAGTCGTTATTGAACGATGCAATAGCGAAGGGGGACATATACAATGCAAGAGGAATCTTGGATTCAATGAGTAGGATATTCGGAGTTGAGAAGAAGATGCCACAGAATGCCATTCAGATTCAAGGTGGTGATGAGAAGATTGTTATAAATTTTGGATTAGATGAAAGTAACGTTCAAGATTAAGTTAACCAAGTCACAACAAGAGATATACAACATTGCTCATGACCCCAAGTATAAGTTCATCACATTGGTATTATCAAGACAGCAAGGAAAGACCACATCAATGATGATATTGGTTATGGAATGGCTTCTTGAGAAGGATAGGAAGATTGGATATGTCTGTAGAAACAATGTGTTCGTAAGGACAATGTATGATGAATTGGTGAAGGTTATCCCAAGTAATCTAATCAAGAGAAAGAATGGTACATCATTTATTATTGAATCCATATTTGGTTCAAAGTTGCAGATATTCTCAGCAGAATCTGGAGCATCACTTCGTGGTCAGTCATTCCACTATCTAATCTGTGATGAGTTCCCATTCTTCAAGATGGAGCAGACTGATGGAACACACTTATGGAACGACATCTTATCACCAACGGTAAAGGTTAAGGGAAAGAAATGCATATTCGTTGGAACTCCATTGGGAAAGGACAATATCTTCTATACAATGTATCAACGAGGATTGGATGATGAGTTTGATAACTATGCTTCAATACTTAAGACGATATACGATGATGGATTAATCCAGAAGGAAGAGATTGAAAGGACTAGGAGAGATATACCAGATGTGAGCTTTCGTCAAGAGTATCTATGTGAATTCCTAGATAATAATGATTTGGTATTCTTTCAAGGTTATGGAAAGCAGTTCAAGAAATATGACTATGGTTATGATAAGACTTGGATTGGTGTTGACTTGAGTGGTGATGGCACAGATGAAACCATTGTCACCAAGATTAACGAGAAGGAAGAGGTTGAGCAGATTGTTGTACGAGGCACATTGGATATGAAGTACCAGCAGATAAGTGCAATCATCAACGATGCAAAGAATCTTCAGATGGCATATATCGAGGTCAATGGACTAGGTGCTCCAATGTATAACGAGATTAAGAAATTGGTTAGAAATAAGCAATTGGTCAAGGAATGGGTTACGAGCAATGCATCCAAGGAGCAAATCATTACGAATTTGGCACTTAGAATCGCTCAGAATCGAATATTCTTCAATGAGGTGGACAATGGTCTACGAGACCAATTTGGAACGTTTATATGCCGTTATACAAAGTCGAGGAAAATGCAGTTTGAAGCCTTGTCTGGTCATCATGATGACCGTATAATGAGTTTGGCTATTGCACTTCAAGCTAAATTGGATTATGATTATGTCTATACCAAGACATTTGTAAATGTAATAAAAATATGATTGTAAAGAAAATTGTAAACACATTTTATGACCTTGCAAAGCAGCATAAGTTGATTAGGTCATTTGTATATGATAGGGTAAGTAAAGGTATGGGAACTGGAGAGAAATCTTATCCTCAGTTCTTTCTTGAGTCACCAATCTATCTTGAATATGACTCACCAATTGCAAATGTGACCAATGCAACTGTGAATTTCGACATAACATGTCTTCCACAAGCATTCTCCAACTATGATGTTGAGCAGTTGACAGAGGAGGAGTGCCAGAACGTATGTCACCAGATTGCATTGCATATCATTGCAAAGTTGAGGGCAAATAACCTTGAATGGGAGTCAAGAAGCGGAGTTGAGGTATTGTCTTTCTCATTCCTTACGTTGAGGAATTGGGGTGATGACAAGGCTGCTGGTGTTCGTTGCACCGTTAAGCTTGCTGTGGACAATGACATTCAGCTTTGTGACTTGGATGAGCACTTTGACCCAGAGAAGGAGTTCAACCTTGGAAACTTGCTATCAGACATCAATACAGATGATGCATATGGTTGCACTGACTTCTCTTATAAATTACCAAAGATAAAACTCGATTAATATGGATTTGGATAAGTTGCACAAGGAGTTGGAGAACCTTGCAAACACCATAAAGGCAACCATTAGGGCTTCAATGGAGAAGTATCCCAACTTGAGCGAGTCCAATATATACAAGGAGTTGAAGTCTGATGCAGTTGGCTATGATTTGATTAAGGTTTTAATCCATGACTATTACATCTACATTGAGAATGGTAGGAGGAGTGGCAGTTTCCCACCACCAAAAGCCATTGCTGATTGGTGCAAGGAGATTGGCATTGACGATTCCAACAGTACGGTGTATGCAATATGCATGTCCATATACAAGGGTGGCATTGTTGCAAGACCATTCTTTGATGAGTCATGGGATGAGATTGATGATTTATTCGATGGTTTTGCAGATAGGGTCATGGATATATTATTGGAGGACATTGATGCAGAGTTGTCATAATTTTACTAAATATTTTATTAAGTTATTATTTTTTTCTAGGGGATGGTGGGCTGTGAAGCTCGCCATTCTTTATTTTAAATTGATTATTAATAATGGCTAAGATAGAAGTTAACAAGTTTCTTGCTAGTTCACAGGACAATTTCTTGGTGTTTGCAAACGACAATTATGCAAAGCCAATGGTGACATTCTATTTCACCAACAGAGGTAGTGGTGATGGAAAGATTCACATCAAGGATGCATTGAACGATGACGGATTTCAGAAAGCTCTTGTATATTCTCCAAGGGAGATTATAAGTGATTCAACCTTCAAGTTCACAGAAGGTGACAAGACTGCCAATACGTTTGCACTTCTTGAGTGCTTGAGGAAGAACAGTATATTCTATGATATTTCATTGGTAACAGACGTTCCTAACGTTGGAATTATCATTAGGGCATTCATCGACAGTTCAACGAGGTATATCATAACTGCTGATGATGATATTGTGGTTGGTGGAAACTACATAAGCTATATTCCAAAAGAACCAAACAAGTTCGTATTGATGCTTAATGATGGCACAAATCAAGTAATGCTTGATAAGTATACAACTGCATCTGATGTCAGTTTCAACGTTACAGCACCATATGAGCACTTGTCTTTCAAGTTCCCAAAGAACGTTAAGATGGCAGCTTATCACATTGACAACAACAATGTGATATATGATTCCATTGGCAATAATGATGTGTATGTATTGCCTACCACATTGAACAAGTTCTCTGATGTTAATGTGGGAAATTATTTCTATGATTATGATGGTCAGAGGGTTAATTTCCTTACCAACAACTACAATAGGTATTACAACTATGGTGAGATTGTTGGTTTGTCCATATTGTCAGATAGGAATTGTGGAATAGTTAAGAAGTATTATACCTTGTCTGGAAAGTACCTTGGAATGGATTCTGTATTCAATTACAAGGAAGAGAGCAATATGAGGCAAGATTTCTACTTCGAGCTTGATATAAGTGGCATTGAGGCTTCAACAAACAAGCAAGTTGGATACGTGGAGGTATTTGGAAGATATGGCAATGCAGAGATGACCTACCCTATCAGGTTTAACATCATTCCAAAATGTAACGATAACAATGAGATATTCTTCTTGAACGAGGTTGGAGGAATTGACTCATTCAATTTCCTTGGAGAGAGGAAGTATAAGTCAAAGATTAAGAACCAGACAACTTATATGAGAAACCCTACAAGGGCATATGGTACGACCAAGGAGCTTGAGATTGTTGGTGGAAAGAAGAATGACATTGAGCATACGCTTAACTCAACCATCATTGACAAGGATACAGCATTATGGTTGAACGAGCTTTCAAAGAGCAAGTATGCATTCTTGTATAAGCCAACAGACAGAAGCAAGTTTGAGAGGATTGTTATAACTGACATTGACATCAATATCAGTGATAGGGAGAATGTGTTCGAGATTGAACTTGTATATAAGGATGGAGATAACAGCGTTAAGATTTAACATATGATTCAATTATACATTAATGGTAAGCAATGTGACATTGACGATGATTTCAAGATAAGGTTGGCGAAGGATTTCGACAACAAGACAGAGCATGTCATAGAGCAAGCTGAGTACTCATTTGAGATTGACCTTCCAATAACCGATAGGAATAGGGAGTGTTTTGGTTATACAGATGTATTTGATGTGGGAGCTAAGTTTAACCAGAACTATGATGCAATATTAAATGTGGATGAGACCAATATCTTGAAGGGAAAGTTCGTGATGGATAGCATCAGCAATGATGAGTTCAGTGGAAATTTGTATGTTCCAGCGATGAAGTCATTGAAGAACGTTCTTGGTGATAAGAAGATGAAGGACATCAAGGCTCATAATATAAACATATCAACATGGAAGCAGATTTCAGAACACCAGTGGAAGATATTCAATGGTGCTGCTGATGCTGACAAGCATGTTGTTATGCCTTATATCCTTTACAGCTTGCCTTACAATAACTCAGAGTCAACTTATGACAATTTCACACAAGACATGTCAGCAAGTGGAAGTACGTTTTCTCCAGAGAATGTATTCCCATGCTATAATGTATTGTCCTTGTTAAAGGACGTATTCGAGGGAGAGGGTTATAAGATTCAAGGTAACATATTCCAAATGAAGAAGTTTGAGGATTTGTACCAAACATTCTCATATGACCCAAAGAAGTTCAATGAGGAAAAGGAAACACCTTACTTCCTTAGTTTCCAATTTGATTATCTGTCAAGAAAGAACAACAATACATCTGAGTCTCTTCTTGTGACAACGTTGTTCAATGACCCTTCAATGGCTTGGGGTACTGATGCAATATTGCTATCAGAGAATACAACGTTAACTGAGATTGACGATGAGTATAACATGCTTGTCAAGAGCAAGAAGTCAAATGCAAGGTCATTGGTTATTCCTCAGAGTGGTTGGTATGAGATTTTGGTGAGTGGTCATATGACAATGCCAGTTAAGAATGGTTCATGGTCTCAAGATGGACGAGTTACCGTAACTGGTCGTTATAACGACAATGACAGTGTTGACCTTTCACAGAACTTGATGGAGTTCCAAATTAAGAATACTGATACACCAATGGGAGATACCAAGCTATATTCATATAACATGGGTATACCAATGGTTCCAAATGACGTTGACAAGAGGAAGTGTAAGGTTCTTCAAGTTCCAAACATGGGAAGCAGAATGGCTTCAATTGAACTTGCAGAGGATGACAAGAGCAATATGTTTGCAAAGAATGGTGGAACAGCAATTGCAAATGACTACAGTGGAGACCAAGACTTCTCAGATTTGGTAGCAGCAGTAAGGCTTGGTTGTCAGTATTCATCTTCAGATATGGATGATGATAGATTTGAAGATAGAATCTCTGATGAAATGTACTTTACATCACTTCCAGACCCAAACAGGGCAACAATGATTAGGGCAATGGTAAGTGGTGAGGACTATGAGGGAAACAGAGACAAACCATTTATGCCATTGTTCGGTCTTAGTGGCTTCAAGAGGGATAATTCAGACAATTTCAGAAGTGATTATGGCTCAAGGACTGCACAAGTTATAGTAAGAAGTGATTCTTATAGTAATTTTGAAGGATATAACAAGTTTACCATGAATACTGAAGGTAGTGGTGGAACTTGGGATATTACTTCAAACTACAAGCGTAAGGTATATGCTGGACAAGGATGGTCTGGAGCACTTGTAAATAGAGGCGATGATGATGGAAGACCAATTGGAGGAGGATTCATCATCAATACTTGTGTATGGTTGGAAAAGGGTGATAACCTATCATTTGAGGTTATGATACCTTACAATGATTATGCTGATGACTGTGGATGGTTGGAGTTCTGTTCATTCAAACATTGGTATAAGGGAGGACCAGTTATTGCTGAGGTTAATGCAAGCGTTCAGATGTACATTGTTTCAACTGACAAGAAATATGTTCCAACTGAAGAAAGACCAATTCCTAGTAGCATGTATGACCTTCCAAGTTCATCTAGAGCGTTTGTTAATGTTAACAAGTTCCTTGGAGATACAAAGGTTAATGATTGGATTGAGAACATTCTTAAGACCTTCAACCTTAAATTAACCAAGATTGGTGAAAAGACTTATTCAATCGATACCATGCTGGGAGAGAGCGAGACATATGGTAACATAATCGATATTGATGAATGGGCAAACGTCAACGATGCAAGCTTCAAGAGGATTGATGCAAAGAACACCACATTGGAATGGACGATTTCAAGTGATGAGGAAGGATATAAGAATGGAAATAACTCAAAGGAAGAGAAAGGAAAGAGGGACTTAAGTGGTTATACTGGTTCCGTTACCTTCACAACACCTTCATCAAACGCTGAAGAGAAGATTAAGTCCAATTATTCGTATACATGGATGAAGGACATCAAGTTCGTCAACACAGATGCAGCATTCAGTGGAGAAACGAAGACAGTTCCAGTGATAGCAGATGAGGAAAGATGGGAGAACAACTATCTTACTGTTGAAGGACAAGACCCTCAGACTGACAAGACAGCAAGGTTGGTTTATTTGAAGAGAGACCCAGACACAAACTTGATTGACTACGTTAACGTCCAAGGATACAAGGATGACACACAAATTCCAGAGATTAAAGCACCTTTGTTCTTCGTTGACAACAAACTTACGTATAAGTCAAGTCTTGGAACTTATAAGACATTCCACCTTGATTACTCAGATACAGAGTATGGAAAGGAAGATGAGTCTATAACTGATGTATTCTTCGCCATCAAGAGGGGAACACAGTATGAGGTTGATGTACCAGTTACATTGCCGAATGACATATACTCTAGGATAAAGGCTAATACATTGGTTAAGTTCAATGACTGTCTATTCAGAGTATTGGGTATTGAAGGTCATAACGTTAACATGACTGACACTGCAACTTTAAAACTAATAACCTTGAAATAAATTCTTAATTTAAAAAACGATGAGTAAGGATAAGGAATTTAACATAAAAATTAATGGACTTAAGGAAAGTGTCGAGGATGTAAAGAACTTGAAAGGCAGTCTTGATAATTCCAAGAAGTCGATGGAAGACCAGAATAAGACGGTTACTGACTATTCCAAGGCTATTAGAGAGGCTTCAAAGGAAATCAAGGCAATGCAAGGTGAAATGATTGGTCTTGATAAGGGTTCTAAGCGTTGGAAGGAACTTGCAAAAGCAGCAGGTGAAGCCCAAGACCGTATCAATGATGCAAGGGAGGCTACAAGACGTTGGGCTTCAGACACCAAGCAGTTGGATGATGTTATAAACCTTGCAAAGTCAGCTACAGCAGCATTCACTCTTGCAAAGGGTGCAATGTCTGCTTTTGGACTTGAAACAGAGGGTGCAGTTGAGGCAATACAGAAGCTTCAAGGTGCTATGGCAGTAATACAGAGCTTGCAGACACTTCAAAACACATTGAAGGGTAGCTCTGCAACTGCAACATTGTTCAATGGTGCAATGAAAGCCCTTACATTGGGCATACAAGGCACTACAGTTGCTACCAAGGCTCTTAGGATTGCCTTGATGAGCATTGGTATAGGTATTATTATATCACTTGTTGCAACATTGATTGCCAATTGGGAGGACTTGGTTGGATGGTTGCAGAAGACATTCCCATTCCTTAACAACCTTCAACAGAAGTTCGTGGGTCTTGGAAAGGCAATCGTTAACTGGGTTACCAATCCTATCGTAACTCTTGGTAAGGTTCTACAGAAAGTATTCAGTGGAGACTTCAGTGGAGCACTTGAGGAAGCCAAGAAGGGCATTATAAACCAATTCAAGGGTACTTTGGATGCATATTCGAAGGGTTATCAAGAGGCAATGACTGCAAAAGCCATTGAAGAGGAGAACAAACGTACAGAATATGCCTATAAGATGCTTCAAGCCAAGGCTGGAGCTGATGCAAAGTACTCAAAGGAAGGAATTGCACTCCAGAAGAAGATTTTTGCCCAAAGAAAGCAGATGGCAAAGGGCAATGCAGAGGAATTGCAGCAGATTGCACTCGATGAAGCCAACTATTACAGAGAATGCCAAGAATATAAGAACAAAGTTGCAAAGCAAGCTGCTGATGAGCGTAAGAGACAAGAGAGAGAGGCTGCTGCTGCTGCAAAAGAGGCTGCAAGATTGGCAAAGGAAAAGGCAAAGGAAGAGGAAGAGGCAAGGAAGAAGGCTGAGAAGGAGGAACAAGAGCGAATCAAGAACCTCAACGATGCAAGAAAAGAGGGTGCTAACGCTGAGATTGAGTACCAAAAGGCTGTATTGAACGAGAGGAAGAGAGTTGTAAATGAATCCATTTCAGACCAAGAGAAGGAAGAGAAACTGCTTAACTCTCAAATCGACAAGTTAAAGCAGATTGCCAACAACGAGAAGCTATCCAAGAAGACAAGGAGAGAAGCTTCAGAACAGCTTGAGAGAGCTACAGCCAAGTTGATGAGGGTTGAGGAGGATAGAAAGAACCTTCTTGACAAGGAAGCAGAGCTTGAAAAACAGATTGTTCGTCTTAACCAGCAGAAGTCAGAGAATGCTGTATTTGACCAACTTAAGGAGCACCTTGGAAACCTTAAATTAACCAAGGAAGAGTTGCAGAACATGATGAACATGTCTGATGAGGCTCTTCAGAAGACATATGGCTTTGATGATGCACAAGTTCAGCATGTTAAAAATGCTGTAATGCAGATTAAGACCATCAAACAGACTGCTGAAACTGCAATTGCCGACATTACAAACAAAGCCAAGGGCAAAAAGAGTGAAGGTAGTGGCTCAAATGGTGGCTCAGGTGGTGGTGGCAGTGATAGTGGTGCAACACCTTGGGAGGACGCTGATTGGGCTGGGAAGTTAAATATGATTGTTGATACGGCAGTGCTTCCAGCAATGGATACAATCTCAATGTTCATGGACTTTGCAATTGAGCAGACACAGCAAGAACTTGACCAGATTACAGAGCTTCATGACAAGGCAATGGATAAGGTTAATGATTCTGCTGATAAGATTAGAGAACTTAATGCAAAACTAAAGGAGTCATCAGTAGATAATAGAGCAGCACTTCAGGAACAGCTTGCAGACGAGCAGTTGCTTTATGCAAAGAGACTTGCAGAGGAGAAGAAGCTAGCAGAGGAAGAAAAGAAGACCAAGAATAAGCTAGCACAGCAAGAGGCAAAGGCAAGAAAGGTTGAACTTGCAACTCAGATGGTAATGGGTATCTCAAATACAGCATTGGGTATTACTAGAGCACTTTCATCATTCCCTCCTCCAATGTCATTCGTAATGGCTGGTATTGTTGGAGCAATGGGTGCAATACAAACAGCATTGATTGCAGCTCAGATTGCAAAAGTTAAACCAGTTAAGTATGCTGAAGGTGGTATCTTATCAGGTCCTTCTCACTCAGAGGGTGGAATTCCAGTAGGACGTACCAATATCGAGGTTGAAGGTGGAGAAATGGTTGTTTCAAAGAGGAATACTGAGAGATATAGGGATGTTCTTTACAAGATTAACAGAAACGACCCTTCAGTTAGATACTTGCAAGGCTCAAGAGGCACATATGTTGATACCAAGATTAGGAAATACGCTGATGGTGGAGAGCTTAACTTTGAGGCAGCAGATGCAAGCTTGAGAGCGAACAATTCAACTGACAGACTTATGAGTGCTATTGGAGGAATTGATATGCATCCAGTGGTATCAGTAGTTGATATTGCAAGTGTCCAAGACAGACTTGTAAGAGTACGTGGTCTTGCAGGACGTTAAACCAAGTGTTAAAGAAATGTTAATTATACGATTTTATTTGGTATATTCAAAATTTTTTCGTATATTTGCATATACAAGAGAAAAGGGTTATAAGTCAAATCTTATAACCCTTTTTTGTATATCTCCCCAATTCATCCCTAATTAAGTCATTTCTAATTCTACCTTTGAGTGATTGGCTTCTCCTTTGTCTTGTAATTGGATGCTTATTATTCTCGTCTTGTGTACACCAATACAAGTTTGTATAATTGTTGTTTGATGTGTCACAATCCCTATGCCCCACAATTGGTTTTAGCTCTGGATTCTCTACGAAAGCTATAGCCACAAGTCTGTGTATATACAGATGATATTTTATTCCATCTTTCCTAACAACAACTATCTTGTACCCATTTCCATTATCTGATATTTTCAAATATATCTCTCGTTTTTTACTCCAAACTCTCCCATCGTCTGTGATTTGATAATTTTCAAATCCTTCTATATCAACTTGTCTCATAATGTTAGATTTTTGCAAAGATATAGAAAATAAATGAAAAATCAAAATTATTCTCTTTATTGTAAATGAATTAAATATGGGTAGACAATACAATATTCCAATTTTTGATATTTCAGTAGATGGTGATGAACTAGGAATGTTCGGATTGAGCTTCGTTTCAAATCCAGCAACACAAGTCCAACTTCATGCCTTTAAAGATGAAAGTCAAAAAGTATTTTTCTCAAGTCATGAGAAAAGAGAGGTGGTTGCACCAGTATTGATTCCAAATCAATTAATAATAAGGGAAACTATGGGATTTCCTTATTATCTAAGAGCCAATGAAGATTGCATCAAGAAGATATACGAAAAGTATATGCTAAGTGGTAATTGGTGTAATTTTACATATGAACATGAGAACATGGAGCTTGACATCAGTGAGAGGGTGCAAGAGGGAATATATCTCCAAAGGCTTTGGATAATCGAGGATGAGAAGTTGGATGATGCAAACACCAAGTATGGTTTCTCACTTCCAAAGGGAACGTTGATGATGAAGGCGAAAGTCCAGAATCGCCAGATTTGGAATGAGATAAAGGAAGGGAAACTAAGAGGAATTAGCCTTGAAGCATTGTTCGACAAGGTTAATTCAAATAAAGCTTTACAAATTACATATTCAAAGATGAAGACCAATTTAGAGTTGTTTAGCAAGTTCATTGCATTCTTGAACGAGGTATCACAAGAGGCAGACGGTGTGGCATCAGAGGCTGTTAAGGACAATACGGAGAGTGGTATTGTTGAGCTTAAGTATTACATTGACGATGACCATTACTTCACTGTTGATGGTGAGGGCATTGTAAGAGACGAGAACTTGAATCCAGTAGAGGAAGGTGAGTACAAACTTGCTGATGGAAGCATTTTCGTTGTTGGCAGTGGTTCAAACTTTGTTGAGACCAAGGCAAACGAGGGTGAGATTAATGATGAGACTGTCGAAGCTCCAATTGCTGAGACATTCGAAGAGGAAAAGAAGGAAGAAGATGAAAAGGATGATGACAAACCTCAAGATGAAGGTGAACCAATTGCTTCTGAACCTAGCGATGAAGAGCCTAAAGATGGCGATGAGAAGAACGATGGAGATGGAAGCGAGGAAGACCCTAAGAAAGATGAAGATAAGCTAGAGGACGAAGAGGACAAGAAAGAGGAAGCTCCAATGGTGAATGCATTCCCATTCGAGATTGAGGGTGTGGAGTACTTGTTACCAGAGGCAGTTATCAACTATATCCAAAGTCTTCAGACTTCAAAGATTGAGGTTGAAGAGAAGTTGACCCAGATGGCAGAGCAGACCCCATCAGCACAGCCAATTGGAACTGTGGTTAAGAATAGTGAGGAAGTAAGTGACATCAATTCACAAATCTCTGCATTGTCAATGTTCAAGGGTTTCAGAAGCAGAAATTAAAAAATTATTTCGTTAATTCTTTATTGAAAAACATATCAGAAAATAATAAGTAAAATTAAACTATAATATTATGGCTAATTTAATTAACAACCAGATTTCATATACCGTAAAGAATAACGGTGAATGGTTCTACAAGTCATTGAGAAAAGCCCACACACTTGCTAACGATTATATCCGTGTGATTCCTAACGTTACCAAGGATGTGAAGATTCACAAGCTTGTAATGGCAAACAACACAATTTCTCAGGTTGATGGTCGTGATTGTGCATGGTCACCAGTACAGAGAATCGCTCTTAACGAGGCAACTTTCCAAGTTAAGAATTATAAAATAAATGAAGAGCAGTGCATGGAGCAGCTTGATAGCATCTGGAGTGAAATGCAGTACAGAGAGATTGGTGCAACAAAAGACCAGTGGCCAGCAAACACTGATGGCAACGAGAGTCTTGAGCATGCTGTAATGTTCCACTTGCAGAATTCACTTGCAAATGACCTTGAGAGAATCATTTGGGGTGGTACTGGTAACTCAGTAGCTGGACAGACTCCTGACGGTATCGTTGACAAGGCTCTTGCTGATGCAAATACCATTAAGGTAACTGGTCAGACAATCGATGCTACCAACGTACTTGGTGAGATTCAGAAGGTTTATGATGCAATTCCAAACGTTGTATTGAACGATGGTGAGTTCGACCCTGAAAAAGCACCTGTTAAGATTTTCGTTACTATGGACATTATGAGATACCTTCGTCAGGCTCTTTCAACTGTTCCTACTAACTATCAGGTAATTCTTCCTTCTTTCGCTGTTGAAGGTGGTAAGATTTTCTACATGGGTGTTGAAATCGTAGTTGTTGGTTTGCCAGCAAATACAATGATTGCAGCTTCTAAGGATAACTTGGTATTTGTAACTGACTTGCTTTCTGATACTCAGGAGATTCGTGCTCAGTTCGGTAACGACTTGAAGGATGAGGCTATGCTTTACATCAAGGGTGCTTACAGAGCAAATGCAGGTTATATCTTCGGTGATGAGGTTGTTGTTTACAGCGTCTAAATAGAAACAAATGAGGGATGAAATACTCCCTCATTTTAAAATCAGAAAATAATAAGTTAAAACAAGATATATCATGTTAAATTGTAAAATAGCTAAAGGCGTAACAGCAGGATGTGAGACTTCAATTGGTGGTATCATGAAGTTGGCTTTCGCTAATTTCGATGAGGGACACACCTTCACACAGTCTACTGGTTCTTGTGAGATAGATACAATTTCACTTGCTGGTAGTGAGAATGCTTATGAAGTTAGCTTCCTTGAGGGTAGCGGTCTTGCAGAAGTTGAGCTTAACGTTGGAGATTCTACCGACCAGAAGAACTTCACTCATAGAATTACTATGAATCTTGCAAAGCTTGACTGTGACTTGCTTGAACAGTATAAGAACTGGTCACTTGCACACCTTGTTGCATTCGTAATGCAGAAGGACGGTAACGTATACATTTATGGTGCTGACACTGGTCTTGCAGCAACCTCTTTCAACTACTCAAGTGGTAGCAAGGAAGGTGATGCAATTGGTATTAGTGCAGTATTCGAGGGTATTCAGCTTGATGCTCCATTGAAGGTTACTTCTTGGGATGTCGTTAAGGGCTTGTTCCCAAATGCATAATCGTTCATTAATATAAATCACTCATTAAAGACTGGGGGTTGAGACATTCGATGTTTCAATCCCCTTTCTTTATTTTAAATGTATTCGTAATGATAAATTGTAAATTAAACAGAGATATTGCATTGGGCAATGGACAACAAGGTGATGGATGTATGTCAGTCAGCATCAATGCTGGTGTTTCAGATGGTCTATACATCTACAACCTTGAGGATGTAAAGAACCTTATCTTTGATGAGGACTCAAGACCAGACAAGACATTGTATATAGATACCATTGTCACAAGTCAGCCTTTCTATAGGGTTGATGCAACGAACATTCAGTACACTGAGGAATATGATGACCATTCATATTCACACCAACTCACAGCTCAAATCAAGAACGTAAGGAATGAGATTGAAGAGATTCTTGAGGCTGCTGTACATGGAAAATACCTTGTTGCTTTCAAGGTTATTGGAGAGAAGAACTACAGACTCATAGGATGGAAGGAAGGTCTTTCATTGGATGAACAGCTTTCAATCCAGAAGGATAACAATGCATTCACATTGACTTTCAAGGGAGAAACGACCTACCCAGAAATGGAATGTGACAAGTCGAACTTTGACCTTGCAAACAAGGTATTCGACCCAACGTTTGAACCTCTCTTTGAAGCTGGTAAGATTACTTGTTCAAATGGATGGGCAACTGCAAACTATGTTGTTAAGGTAAATGCTGCTGGGCAAGCTCTTGATGCACACAACAAGCTTGTTCAATTCAGTGGTCTTCAGCAAGATGCATATAAGCTCCAAGGTGTGTCTGACGGTGATTATAATATCATTGGCACTTATACATCAGATGAGTACATTGAAGGTAAGGCTGTGAAGGTGTATGACACCTCGCTTTGTAACATTAGCTGTAGCGTGAATGTATCACCAAACATAGTTACATTCAACTCTGCAATACAGACTTCAGCCATAACAATCACATCATCTTCTGATTGGGAGGTTGTGACATATCCTTCAACTGTAACATTATCAAGAACATATGGAGGTGTAAATGACCAGTTGGTTTATGTATATTCAAATGGATATTGTGGTGCTGAGACAATCACATTCAAGGCTAAGAATGGACAGTGTACATCCAATCTAAGGATATTCAACAACATGATTAAGCTCGATGACACTTACTATTATCCAAACAGAACATCCTCAATGACACTCACTCCAATTGCATGCTGCAACTATACTGCAACCGTATCTGAAGGAAACGTTGTGGTCAATTCTGACGGTTCTTTCACTGTCAGTGGTGTAAGTGGAAGGGATAGCGAAAAGAGGTTAACAGTGACGCTTTCTTGTGGTGGTGAGACAAAGGAAGTCACTCTTGTAATACATGGCATTGACACTGCAAGGGGAAGAAGAATAATAAGCGAATATTGTGAAACTGTATAATATATGGCAAGAAATGGATATAAAGTAACCATATACCTTGATGACAATCCAAACTCTGTCACTTATATGGAAACATATGAGGAGAGGGTTGAGGATACTGATAAGTGTCCTCTAACTGATGATGACCTCGTTCTGATTTCAAGTGAATGTGAAATTGGATTGAGTGGTGGTTATACTGGTTATCGTCTTCTTCAGTATTACAATCGTACAACTAGACAGTATCTTGATATAAAGGAACAAGATGCAGAGTGTGAGGAGACACCAACTGAGGAAGAGTGGGTTAATAGTGGAAGTCCGTTCTGTGAGACAACAGAACAAGGTCTTAACACTGGATATATGCTTCAGCTTCAAGTTCAGATGAATAAGGTTCTTCCAAACTACGGTGAGACAAGATACCAGAAATACAAGTCTCCAGAGTGTGGTGGAAATAGCTGTCCAATTTGGGAGTTGGTAAGCAAACAATGTCACATATCAGTCATAGACTGTGTGGCAACATTCGATGGTACTGCTGACATAACGGAGATTGACGTTAACCCATTGTCATTGACATATAACCAGACAAGGACTGTCAATAAGGTGGACAGTGGCTGTGAGAACTGTACAAACTCATCATTCAATTGGGTATTGGTTGGTGACATGTGTGGTGATGACGTGCTATTGTGTGAAAACGGCATTCAAGAGACATCTACCAACTCATACACCGTTCATAGGAGATATAAGACGATTGGTAGTGCAGAACCAGTTCCAATGGATGAATACCAAGTTGTATTGAAGACTGAGGATGATGTGGATTGTGGATATATCAGACCTCAGTATGAAATGAGAAGGATGAGTGGTGAGTACATATGTGACTTCGAGACATACACCAAGTATGAGAAGTGGTGCCAGTATGTATCTTATGACAGTGGAGAAACTTGGTCATTGTCAGTACCAGAGGTATGTGAGAGTGGCGATGTTATTGCCTATGACTCATATGACTGTGGAAAGCCTATGTACAGATGGATTCCAAATGGTGAGTTCACTTGTGTTGACAATGGTGATGACGGTAAGATTATCTATTGGGATAATGACGGTGTAATGGCTCGTTCATATCCTTGTAATGAAAGTGGTGTATTAACAAAGGCTGAATACAACGGAATGACAACTGTAACAAGTGGTATTACATCACCAGATGGATATAAGGATACATACCAAGTTGGTGACTGTGTAAGCATACTTGCAGACCAAGCACTAACTGGTGTAAACAAGAAATTATGGCTTGGAAACTACACTGAGAGATTGGGGAACAGGACTCTTTGTGGATATAGCCGTGCATTGGATATTCCTAGCAGAGTTAATGACATGAGCCATAGGTCTTTTGGAACATCAATATGGAGAGTGGGTTCAAGATGTTGGGATGTTGAATGTCAAAACTCACCAAATGTAATGGTGATGCATCCTACAACACCTCCTCTATTGGAGCATAATGATGACTTGCCTTGGAGCATGGTTTTAGCTCCAGATTCAGAATCATCATCTGCTGCAAACGCTTATCATGGAAGTGCAATATTCGTTCCAAACGAAGCATATGAGGAATATTGTAATGCTAATGTCTGGTCAACTCATGCCGATTCTCTTAGAGGTAGACTTCTCCCAATGAACAATGAGCCATTGACTTATAAGGCTGTTATGGATTATGAGAGTGATTTCTCAAAATGGAAGTATTTCATGGTTGAAGGTTCTGACAGAACATCAATTGATAGGACAGATGTGTATGGATTATCTTGTGTGAAGAAGGTTAAAATTAGCAATCAAGTAAAGACAATTAAATCACAAGCTTTTAGTGGTTATACTGCTACGGAAATAGACTTTGGAAATGGAGTTGAGACAATCGAAAGCGAAGCATTTAGGGGATATTCCAATGTTATTGGCACTAATTTAACGAATCTACATTTCCCAAGCAGCTTAAGAAGTATTGGTGATACTGCATTCCTATATTGTGAGAATCTTTCTTCAATCACTTTTGATGAAGGAGTTGAAACAATAGGACAACGTGCTTTTTATCAACATAATCTAAGTGGAACGGTTGAGATTCCAGACAGTGTAAAGACAATCGGTAGTGAGGCATTTGCTGCAACAAATTATGGAAATAGTAGACCTACAAATATCAAGCACATAATCATTGGAAGTGGTTGCACAGAGATTTATGATGGTGCTTTCTATCAAAATTGGACAAATTATGAATGTCCATGTCCTCTTGAGTCAGTAACTATAAAGGCTCTGACACCACCAACAATAGTAGGTAGTGGTACTGATAATTGTGGAAAATATAATGGAGTGTTCAGTTATATGAACGACATACGAATGCCTAATGCTTATTATTGTAATTTTGCATGTGGAACTTACACCATATATGTGCCTTGTGAAGCTTATGAAGATTATATTGATAGTCCAGATTGGAATTTCTTTGCAAGAACTGCACCTGAAGGCTATCTTAATAACAGAGTATCAATTGAACCTTATGGATGTAGTGGAGTTGAAGAGACGATTGCTGTATTGCATCAGACTAATGGTACTGATATTAATATAACCAAGCCTACTGAATATAGAAGGAAGGTACTCAGAGAAAGTGATATATCACCTTATTCTGCCACAACTTCAGCAATTACAGTAAATGCAAACTGTACTGACATGGAAAATGATTGGAGTTTTGAAGCTGTGAAAGAAATAAGATTCTTATCAAGTAATCCTCCAAGATTTGAGACTATATATTACATGCCAAGTGATGTGATATACGTTCCTTGTGATGGGTATGATGATTATATTGATGTATTTGCATATGACAATATCAAAGCAAGAATATATCCAGTGATAACTTCTGAATGTACAAATCTTGAGTATAGATTGACTTCAACTATGTGTGATACATACATAGGTAAAAAGGTTCAAAGATATACATTGTATAAGGATGGAGAACCAGAAGTATATGATAATAAGACGAAGATTAAAGACGTAGAAACTAATATTGAATGTTTCAGTTTTTCTGCTTCATCGGATATAGAGTATAGTACAGCTTATGATAATGTTGATTTAACACATTATTATATTGAAGATTTTAACGGTAATCTTTATTTTTATTTCAACAATGTAAATGAAATTGATTTTGAGTTCTACATGGGTGGTTCAAGAGGTAGTTTAGCATGTAATTATGTTTTAAATGGAGAACACCAGTGTGATTTATACAAGGATAATACGTATAACTTCACAATATCACCAATAAATCAAACTCAAGAGTTGCAATTTTTCAGATTGTATGTAAGTTCTTCAACATCAATAGCTAGTATTATATTTCCAAGATATATAGAAACAAATTAATATTATGAGTTTTTCAAGATATTCAATAGAAAAGAAACAAGTAAGCACAGACAGAGGGGTCACATGGAGTGATGTTGACCCTTCTGAAACTCGTCAAGGTGCATTGGTTGGTGTTGCAAGAACACTCCTAGAATGTGAGGACATGGCATGTGACCTTGAGAAGACTGAATATACCGTAATCAATGGAGCTTTACCAGACGAGATTTGTGGTGATATGATAAGCATTCTTCCAAGTGGTATTGCAAGTTCTGTTACATGGACAAGTGGTGCAATCTGCTGTAGCATGTGGCAATCAGCAACACCAAAGGCAACTGACAGAAATGGAGTTGTAACTGAGCAAATTATAGGTGCTCCATCATGTACTGGTTCCTATTGCCCTTCATGGCACTACGGTTCTTCCACTATTGGTGGTTCAGAAATGACAAATTTCTGTTTTGATGTATATGGTTATCAAGGTTGGTCATGCCCAGCAACACTATGTGCATGCTTTACCATTAATTCATTCATGCCTTGGGCTGAAGGAAAGACATCATGGAAGCTTATACAAGCACAACACTATGTTAGGGGACACTGTACTGAAGCTTGGGTTGAGGATGGTGAACCAACCATCGTTGGAATTGCCGAAAGATGGAAATACGTTGATGAAACGTTTGAAAGGGAAAGATGGATTCACCAAATTGCAAAGACATTCGATGAGAACGGAAATGTTGTTACATGGGAGTCTGAAGGAAACTTGGTATACAGAACAATGACGGATGCCATTATTGACCCAAATATCGAGATATTGGAATATGTCATCAACGATGGTATTTTGAAGTATAATGGACGTCCTAGCGGTGGTGCTAACGATACAACATCTACCATCGGAGTAGCACTTGATGAAAATAGGACTAGTTTTGGTGGTAATCTATTCTATGCAACTGATGGAGATAGAAACAATGTTCGTTATTATGCAGATACAGTAGACCCATATTTCCATCGTGATATACCACCATCAATATGTATGATGGGATTGAGTGGAGGTCATGGCTATTCAGGCACCGAAGGAGCACTTTCAAACACATTCAAATATTTTAAATTGGTTGATTCTTCTAAGTATTACCAATCTGCTAGTATGTTCGATGGTTTGGTTGGTACATTATCAGCAAAGATAACAAACAAATACGGTGAGACAATTGCATTCCCATGTAGGATTCATGAGAACCTTGGACAAGAAGATGACTATTGGAATTCATCACAGATTGGATATGTCAGAAGAGATGGCGATGGCTCAATGATTGCAATGGAATACATCCTTGGTTCATACACAGATACAAGTGGTGACACCAAACAGATTAGGAGCGATTCGAAAACATTACCAAGTTTATCAAATGCTGTTAGTGTGACTTTGAGTAATATGGCTAATACAATTCCTGATGAGAAGTTCATGAATAATACAGCACTTACTTCAATTACAATGCCAAATGTAGCTACCGTAGGTGAGAAAGCATTTAGTGGTTGTACGTCATTAAGTTCAGTTACATTTGTACAGCCAAACACAAAACTATATGACTATGCATTTGCCAATAGTGGTTTGAGAAGTGTTGACTTGTCAAATGTATCAAGACTTGAGAGTGAAGCAACTGTTAATTCTGGTCGTGTATTCTTTGGATGTAGAAGCTTATCATCTGTAACGATTGGAGATAGATTGACTAAAATACCTAGTGGTACTTTCAGTGGAACTCCTCTTACGAATGTCACAATACCTTCAAATATAAAATGGATTGATTATAATGCATTTGATAGATGTCCATTAACATCAGTAACATTAAGTGAGGGAATAGAGACAATACAGTCTTCATTCCAATTCTGTGATGAATTGGAAAGTGTTGAGATTCCAAGTACTGTTACTAGATATGGTGCAGCATTTGAACGTTGTAGTAATCTAAAATATGTAACTATACATACATCAGCGAAAATTAAAGATTATACATTCTCTGGCTGTAACCTAACTGTACTTACAATTACTACCACAACACCACCAGAAATCGATAATGGCTATTATCCTGCTTGGACTGGAGTGTTCACATTCGCTCCTGAAGCTGTAATATTAGTTCCACCTTCAGCAGTTGATACATATAAGAACGCTACACATTGGTCTGTTATTGCAGATAAGATACATCCAATACCAAACGAGACAGATTGGGAATATCTTGGTTATGCTTGCATAGATGGACAGAGATATGACTATGAACGTAAGAAAGGTAGGAATACCGAATACAGTGACGAATGGTTCTATTTGCCAGAATATCGTACTGTAGGAGAGCCATACGGTGAATGTGACGGTACTGAGCCATACTAATAAGAAGTGGGGTTTTAAAAAATCCCCATTTCTTTCTTTATTGAAAATGTATACATTAATATGAAACAGATAAAGACTCTATCAAATTCATTTTTGCTACAGGAGGTTGACTCAAATGGCAACATCATAAGTGAACTTGGTTTTAGAAAAGGTGGTCTTTCATATCTCATCAAGAACAACAACGTTAAGTTCTATCTTACAGAGGATTACTTCTATAAGAACGTTGTATGGTCTGCTGACATTCCATTGAATATCGATGGTGTTGTTTATGACATTAACACTGTCACAATTGCACTGAAGAAGATATTCATCATGGATAAGGAGGAAGACCCAACGATTGTGATTGACCAAGAACTTGATAGCGGTAGTACAAATGCTATTGCCAACCAAGCTGTAACTAGGGCTGTAAACTCACTTCAAGACCAAGTTGCAGAAAACACTAGGGGACTTCTTGAGAGATACACAAAGGCAGAGACAAATTCACTGCTCCAGAACTACTACACAAAGTTGGAAACGAATGCAATGTTTGCAAACTATTCAAAGGTGATAGACAACGATACTCTGTCAATTAACAACGAGAATATAACAATTTAAATATATTTAAATCATGGCTAATATAACAAAAATTAGAATTAGTGGTAGCACATATACCATTGTTGATGAGAGTGCAATTCATAGTCTTGCTGGTTATTCAACCACTGCTGAAATGAATGCAGCTATCACTGGAGCTACAGATGCTCTTGCTCAGTCAATCGCTGAACAACACTATCAAACTTCTGGAGACGTTCAGAACGCTATCTCTGGTAAGGCAGATACAACTGCTGTAACTGCTGTTAATAACGCTCTTACTGCACACACTGCTGATACAGACATCCATGTAACTAGTGCTGACAAGACTGCTTGGAATGCAAAGGTTGATACTTCAGACCTTGCTGGATATGCAGATGCTGTAGCATATGATACCAACACCAAGTACATGAAGTTCTATCATGGTGGAACTGGAGGTACTGAGGTATTCAGCTTCGATGCTTCTCCATTCCTTGTTGATGGTATGATTGAATCAGTTGTTATCACTTCTATCACTAGTGGTGGTTCAGAGGTTCAAGTTCTTGAGATTACTTGGAACAGTGCAGCTGGCGGTCAAGTAACTGATATTCCACTTTCAGAAATCTTTGATGCAAGTAACTATTACACCACAGCTCAAACTCAAGCTTATGTGACTGGTTATACTTACGATAAGTCAACCATTGACCAAAAGATTAGTGATAGTGGTACTTTTGACCCAACTCAGTATTATACAACCGCTAATACCTATAGCAAGACTGAGGTGAATGGTCTCTTGGATGATAAGGCAGACACTGCTACAACTTATACCAAGACTGAGGTAGACACTGCACTTGGTGGCAAGCAAGCAACACTTGTTTCTGGAACCAATATTAAGACCGTTGGAGGTTCTTCACTTCTTGGTTCTGGTAATGTTGCAACACTTCATGCAAGTCTTGATGGTGAGACATTGGTTCTTTCTGAATCATAAATTCTTTCATTTGATAAATCTAAAAACCGAATGGGGTGAGGTTAAAGACCTCATCCCATTCTTTATTTTAAAGACGTATTTAAAATCATGAGTAAAATTAGTTCTATACGACTTAGCGGTGTTACATATGACATCGGTAGTCAAATCACAATTGACCCAAGTCTTGATAGTGGTTCAACAAATGCTGTTGCAAATAGTGCAATAACAGAAGGACTTGATGCAAAGGTTAACGTTGCTGATAATGTGGTTGACTTTTATGAGATATTATCTGAGTCTAAGAGTGGTGGTTACATCTACCCTAAAAATGTTGATGGTAATCACTGCAAAAAATGGTATTACACCACATCTAGTATTTCAACTACTACTACGTATGAAGTACAAAATTACATAATTCCTACTACTGGCGGTAGTGGTTCTTTTTCTTTGATAATTCAATTAGCAATAGATAATGGTGTTATAACAGGATATACAGTAACACAAGATACATTTAATGCTTTGGATTCTGCTTCTGTTACCAATGGTGTTATGGAGGTTAAGTTGAAGGATGATTATTACGTTGAAATTATAAACCTTCAAAGCAATAATGGCTTATACACTTATAACCCAATATACACCATCAAAGAGAACCAATCAGCAGATGCACTCAATGAGGACATAAAAGGTATCTTAGAATCTTACTGGAATAACATTGGGTCTTCATTAAAAGGAGCTAGTTTGAGTTATATCCCAAGTAAAGGTAATTATATTAGGTTATATACTAGCTCAAATAACGGAACACAAGAAACATATTTCCAGTTGGCTGATGGGGTTAATATGAAGTATGTGTATGATGGATATAGTGACAACACAATAAGTGGTAAACTTATTCCAATTATTACAAGTAGTGTACCAAGTTGGAATAGTATTAACTACAATTCAGAATCTACTAATAGAAGATACCTACCATCTGATTATACAACTACAACTGGTAATAAATCCCAACAAGTGACTAGTGTAAGGGCATATGTAAACACAGCTACAACTCTTTCAAGTGGTAGTGAAAGAAGTGTTATAGTGTACATTCAGTCATGGAGTGGTGACACAGCCGTAACTACCAACTCACTGACTTATAATTATACTACTGAAAACACATTTACTGCTAATTCAACTACAACAAGAACAGAGGAAGCATCAGGTATTACACATACATATAGTGGCAATGTTCTCACTGTAACATCAACAAATCCAGATGTATTAATAAGATATATTAGGGCAAGAGTTACATCACCAGATAGAGCTGTTGATAATAGTACAGACCTTCTTACAGATGCTGAAAGACTAATGCCTATTAAAACTGGTCAAGAAGCATACAATGAACTTGACGAGAGAATCAATGCATTAACTGGAGGTTCATCATGTACTGTTCAAGAAAAGCTTTTGTTTGAGAATTATTACAGAATTAATTATGGTGATAATCAAACCAAGGTATATTTCACATACAGTGGTACACCAACAGATTCATCTGTATTTTATTCTTTCAACATCAGTGGAACTTCAGTTGACCAATATGCAAACGGTTCTGTTAATTTTGGAACAGGTGGGCATACAGCCAATACAACTGGTTGGGATACATATTACAGTGTAACTTGGGATAGTGCAAATACAAGGTTCTTGTTTGCTACAAATGAGGGATATTATATCCATTCAATGTCTAGACCAGACAGTCATGTGTATTTTCAAATACCAATCGGTACTGTGAGTGGCACTCCTTGTGATGCTGTTTCAACGTTAACAGATGGACAAAATGCTGTATCATCAAAGGCTCAGAACAGTTTGAAAAATGCTTTTTTGACTAGTGACAGTAGGAAATTTGGTTTATATGCAGAAAAAAATAATGGAGATAACACACAGTTTAACATTAATCTAAAAGACTTAAAGTTTGCTTCCGATAATGTTCTTGAAACTGATATAAACGTTGGTCTTGGAACTAGTGGATGGACAACTTTTGAGGCTTCTGATAATTGTTCAGCAAGCGACCTTGATATAACCAAGTTCAAGGCAATATATGGTGATGGTATTACATCATACACTCAAAAGGCTCTTTACGTATATTACCAATTCACTTATAATGGTGGCTCATTTGGTGGTAGTTTCAGAACAGATTTCTCTGATGACACAACTGTAACAGCAAATACACCAACTACTGGATGGTCTGTTCTCTATGATTCAGTGACATCAGCAATGACGGTAACAGCTCCAGAAGGTGAGGTTGAATATCAAGGCAGTGTTGGTACATTCAATATTACTAGAATTGATAATAGCAACTGTAAATTTAACAATGGTATAACCCTTCAGCAATATGGTGAGAATACAACTCCAATCAGACAGTATGTTCAAGAGAATAGAGCTGCTTTGGCTAACAAGCAGACAACACTTACCGCTGGTACTGGAATCGACATCACCAATGATGTTATAAGTGTTACTGGTGTTGTAGAGACATCAGCGATTACCACAGCAATTACATCTAGTTCCACAGATGCTCAAGTGCCATCAGCAAAGGCAGTTTATGACCAAATTGGAAACATTGAAACATTACTTAGTCAAATATAATATAGGATATGAGTATAGCAACAGAAATTTCAAGACTTCAGACAGCGAAAGCTGATTTGAAGACTGTAATAGAGGCGAAGGGGGTAACAGTACCCTCTTCAGCTACAATTGATACATATGACGATTATGTATCACAGATAACTGGTGGTGGAGGTTCTTCAGCAGATACAGCAGCATTAATAGATTTAATTGAAAGAGATATAACATCAATAGTTATTCCAAGTGGTGTTACAAGTATTGAATTTTATGCTTTTGCTTGGTGTAAGAGTCTTTCAAGTATAACAATACATAATAGCGTAACAAAAATTGGCGATAATGCTTTCTATAATTGTAGTAGTCTTAAAAGTTGTACCATAGGTAGTGGTGTTACAAGTATTGGTATGAGTGCTTTCCAAAATTGTAGTGAACTTACAAGTATAGATATACCAAATAGTGTTACAGTTATTGGTAGTTCTGCTTTCAATAGTTGTCCAAAACTTAGTAGTTGCACAATAAGTAGTGCTGTTACAAGTATTGGTGTTTCTACCTTTAACGGTTGTTCAAAACTTACAGGTCTAACAATACCTAATAGCGTAAAAAAAATTGAAGCTCAAGCATTCGCTAACTGTAAAAGTCTAACAAATGTAGGTGGTGTTGGCAGCGGAGCTTCAATTGAAATTCCAACAGGTGTTACTGCAATTACCTCAAGTGCTTTCAACGGTTGTAGTGGTCTCACAAATGTGACAATTCCAGATAATATTAAAACCGTTGCTAATGGTGCTTTCAGATATTGTAGTGGCATGACAAATTGTACAATTGGAAGTGGTGTTACAAGTATTGAAGCTTATGCTTTCGAGAGTTGTAGAAGTCTAACATCAATAATTATTAATGCAACGACACCACCAGCATTGGGTAATGCAAATGCTTTCAATAATACAAACAACTCCGTTATATATGTTCCATCTGCAAGTCTGGATACATATAAAGCAGCAAACAACTGGAAAAGTTTAGCATCAAGAATCCAAGCAATACCAAATAGTTAATAGATTTGATATATTACAATTCAAATATAATAAACGATTGGAACTTTGGTGATGACAACATCATCACAGTTCAAGATTATAGTGGATAAAATTTAAAGCAAGGTTTTTAAGCCTTGCTTTCTTTATTTTAAACGATAATAAAAATGACTAACAAGATAGTGATTTTACAGAATAGTGTCGAACTATACGAACACTATATCAATGATGAGAAATGGGAGAAAACCCTATCATTCCCAAAGGGAGGGTTGACTTATAATATCTCGAATGGTACTATCAAGTTCTTCGCCTTTGAGGACTACTTGTACAGGAACTGTCTCATGTCAATGCAGCTTCCAATCTATATCGTGGACGATGAGCATGATATTGATGGGGAATACTCTGACATTGGCGAAATAGTTGAGATTCTTGATGATATATTTCCTATATATGGAAATGGTGAAGGACAAGACCTTTCATTGTATCTCAAGAAGAAAGAGGCAGCAGAAACATATCAGCCAATCGGTGACTATGCATTGAGAAGTGAAATTCCTGATGTAGAGGGTTTGGTTACAGACGAGGAATTGGTTGAAGCACTTGAAGACTACTACACCAAGGATGAGGTGGATGACTTGCTTGATGATAAGGCAGACAAGGATGATGTGTACACAAAGGATGAAGCTGATGCAAGATTCCAACCAATTGGTGACTATGTATCAGGAGATACCTTCTCTGCATATACAGCAGATACTGAAGCAGTACTATCTGGAAAGGCTGATGCAGATGATGTATACACAAAGGATGAGTCAGATGCTAGATTCCAACCAATTGGCGATTATTTAAACAAGGCAAGTGCAGATACCATTTACCAACCAATCGGTGATTATCTCACTTCAGCAGACACATATTCAAAGCAAGAGGTTGATGACAAGCTTGATGGCAAACTTGATGTTTCAGCATATACACCATGTGATTTGTCAAACTATTATAGAAAGGATGAAACAAGTGGTAAGACAGAGATAGAAGAGGCACTTTCTGACAAACAAGACAAACTCATTGCTGGTACTAATATTGTGATTAATGGTAACGTAATATCCGCTACAAATGGTGGAGGAGGTGGTATCGACCCAGATGATTATTATACAAAGGCAGAATGTGACGAGAGGTTTATGCAGAAGACTGATATACCAGAGATTGATGATATGGCAACTCAGACTTGGGTATTGAATCAGAACTTCGTTACTGAATATACGTTGAATACATATATCACAAACCTACAAGAGCAGATTAACTCACTTACTGAAACAATAAGTGGGTGTTGCAGTCATACTGGTGAAACAATCTATCGTTGGATAACACTTACAAATGATTTCATTTGTTCTGGTACAACCAAATACAACAAAGAGCAGAAGCAGCAAAGCACTGATGGTGGTATTTCGTGGACAAATGTTGTTCCAGCAGAATATAGACAAGCTTCAACTGGTTATCCTCATTCAATAGATTGTGGATATGTTGAGCCAGAGAAAAGATGGGTAGAGATACCAAACCAATACATTTGTAAAGGAAATTACTGTAAATATCATGTGATTAAACTTCAGTATTCATATGATAGTGGTACAACTTGGGTTGATTCAGAACCTCTACAGACAGCTAATGGAAGTCTTGTAAACTGTAAAAACTATGACTGTGGTTACAGAGGTTGTAAATATTGTGCAGAAGTAAAACTAAGTGGAGATAGTACTGTTTATCATCCAGATACTTGGGTTGAAAATAACTATGAAATGTATGGCTATGATGGTCAAATCGATTGGAGAACAACTCAACAAGGATGGTGGAACACTCATTCAACATCTATCACTTCAATAACATTTAACCAATGTGTTAAAATAATAGACGATGAATCATTCACAGCAATAGGAGGAGGTAAAGGATATTGGAACTTGACATATGTTGACCTTCCAGATTCACTTGAGGAAATTGGATGGAGAGCATTCCATACTAGAACTGGTAACAATTGTAGACTTAAGACTGTCATTATAAGAGCTACAATACCTCCAACATTGTCTCCTTGGGAAACTGGAACTTCTGCTGATGGCTACACATTCTCAACTCAAGGTGGATTGAAGATATACGTTCCAGATGAATCGGTTGACCTCTATATAAACGCTGAAAGATGGTTCAGATACGCTGACAGAATCTACCCACTAAGTGCATTAAACAGTTAATAGAGCATGGAAAAGATAACATTTAGAGACTATAGTTTCGATAAACCATACATTGACAAGTTCACAAGACCAAATCAATGGGTTAAATTCGACTATGATAACTTATATCCTGAAAGGGTGATGGAGATTGTAAACTCCTCACCCCTTCAGAAATCTATCTTGGAATCCAAGAAGACTTATATCATTGGAGCTGGACTTGACCACACCGAGGAAAACATATATACACCAAACATGTATGAATCATGGGATGAACTCATCGAGAAGTGTACAAACGACTTCGTATATTTAAATGCATTCGCTGTACAGGTAATCCTCAATGAGTCTGGAAACCGTTTCTCATTCTACCATCAACCAGTCCAACAGATAAGATTTGCCAACTACAATGAACGTAACATCATTGAAAAGGCTTATCTTTGCACCGATTGGAGAAAGGCACAGAAGAACAAGAACGTGGTTGAGATTGATATGTTTGGAACGGAGACCCCAAAGAAGGGAAAAGCATACTTGATGTATTTCGCTCCAGTACAAGTGGGTGAATATTACTACTCAATACCAGAATATATGTCAGCAGCCAACTACATCATGGCTGACGGAGCATTGTCACAGTACTATAACAACTACATACATAACAACTTCTCAGCAAACTTGGCTGTAAGATTCCCAATTGAACCAGCAGAGGAGAAGAAACAAGAACTCTATGACAATCTTGTTAGGAGCTTCGGAGGTAGCGAAAACGCTGGAAATATCCTTTGCCTTTTTGGTGAAGGAGGAGTCATCCCAGAGATTAATGCAATTGAATCTGTTAACGCTGATTTGTATAATTCCGTAATGGATATTATCAAACTTGCACTTGTATCAGCAAACAGACTCACATCACCAATCTTGGCTGGTATTGCAACCTCAAGCGGTTTCTCTTCAAAGTCTGATGAAATGATTGCAGCTTATACACTCTATAAGCTCACAGTCATCAATTCAGACAGAGCATTCCTACTCAAAGGATTTAACAAGATGCTTGAAATGAATGGTCATGGTAGAGTGCTTAAGTTCATTGATTTCGACTTGAGAAAGGAGTTTGAGGGTGAGACACAAAACAACGATAAGGTTGAAGATGAAGGAAACAATGTTAACCAAAAGGAGGAAAATAATGAGCAAAAAGAAGAGGAGGTAACAGATGGCGAAAACGAATAAGAAAATGGGTGAGACCCTCATCATAAGTGAGGAACTGCTTAAGCTCTATTCTCCTCTCAGCAAGAACGTGGATGTGAATAAGATATATCCATACCTCCATTTAGCTCAACCATATTTCGTTGAGCCAATCTTGGGTGATGCATTGTTGACAGAGCTTCAACATCAGATTGAGGAGAATGAGTTGACACCAGAGAATAAGGCATTGATATTGAAGGTTGCTCCAGTATTGGCTTATTATGCAACATATCTTGCAATGAGAAGCCTAACCTACTCCATCACAGAGAAGGGCTTAACACTTGAGCATTCAGAAAATTCCCAGACAATTGACAGGAGTTCACTTGGCGATTACATCTTGGACATCAAGAACCAAGCTGAAATGTATGCTGAAATCCTTATCAAGTATCTTTGCAGATGTGCATTGACATATCCGCTATGGAGACCAGAAGAGGACTGTCATTGTGAGAAGTATAACTTCCAAGATGGTTCAGCAGAGGCAGAGAAGAAATTCACCGTATATTTCCCAAACAAGAAGAAGGGGACATGTGATGGATGCAATGGTGATATTTGGATAAAGAAGTATTAAATGAACGATTATATAATGAGTGATAATATTGCATTGTGCTGCATTGGAAGAGGTGAGAATCTCTATGCAGTCGAATTTGTGGAATGGTACAAGAAACTTGGTTTCAGTAAAATCTACATCTATGACAATAACTTTGGTGATGAAGAACATTTCGAAGATGTATTGCAACCATACATAGACCAAGATTTTGTTGAAATCATGAACTTTAGGGACAAGGTTAAAGCCCAGATACAAGCATATAACGATTGCTACGCAAGACATAATAACGATTATGCATGGTTCTTGTACGTGGACTTTGACGAGTTCTTGGTGTTACCTCAACATGGTAGCATCAAGGATTTTGTCAAGGACTTTCCAAATGATTGTCAAACAATCCTCATCAATTGGCTTATAATGACAGATAATAACCAAATCCATTATGAACCAAAGCCATTGAATGAGAGGTTTACGGAGGTGATGGATGTAATGAAAAAGGTTCAATACAACTTCCCAGACGATATGCATGTCAAGAGCCTTATAAGGGGAGGCATGGATAGAATCAACTTCTGTGGCAATCCCCACACTGTAGACACACCATTGATAGCATATACATCATACGGTGCAAGATGTGAGAACCGCCCTTGGCAACCAATAAACTTTGATAAGGCATATCTCAAGCACTTTACAACAAAGTCTCTCCAAGAATGGATTGAAGGGAAGCTTAAGAAGGGTACGGCAGATAGACCTTATAACGTCTTTCAACAGACCTACGCTGATAGATATTTCAGAATCAATGAAGTGACGGAGGATAAAATAAACTATCTGAAAGCCATAGGAGCTATTCTAGAGCCTTCTGAGCCTCAAACGGCTTAAAGGTGGATAACTATCAACCCTCAGAGTCAAACGAGGCTCTGAGGGCTTTATTTTTGTTTCTTTATTGGTATTTGTTTCTTTAGCACACACATGCATACGTGTACGTACATGGGCGAAAAGAAAAGAATCAGAGTAAGAAAAGAAAATGCTGCATATCTTCACAGACTTGCAGCATCAACTTAAAAAAAATAATTCTTATGGTATAAACAAACTCAATTACTAGTGTCTTGGTATACAATCTTGTCCTTCAATTCACCTTCCTCTTCAATTAGGTATACCTTTGCTCTACCACAAGTGGTATCAGCAAAACATTTGTCACTAATTCCAAGATACTTTGCCTTGATGTTGTTGTCTTTCAAGAAATTAATTGGAAGCACCTTAACGCCCTCATCTAAGGCAATCTGCAAAATTTCAATTCCACTCATAACATTAATATTTTACTTGTTAAAAATTTCCTATTTTATTTCGTTTCTATTACATCATAGAATATCTGAACATGGCTCTTGATAATATCGTCAGTTATCTCTGAACCGTCCTTGCTGCTGATTTTGGTGAAGAACTTTAGATACCAATCAGAATCGATTGTGTACAATTCAATTTTGCTTCCATTCTTGCTGTAGTCTCCATTGAAGTACTTCTTAGCACCAACTTTGACATCACAGCCTTTCTTGGTGTAGACATCCATCAACCCTGCTACTGTGTCAACATTTGAAATCACCTCAATACCGCCATTGTCAAAATAACACTCACATGTGTAGCACTCTTGCATGCCATCCCAATCTTTTTCAAATCTGATTGCAGTGGTTTCCTCACCAACACTACCCTCACACCACTCGTCAATCTCGCTGATGTGCTTCTCAAGGTACTCCTTCTGCTCAACTGTAACAAAGAAGTACAGAACACCATTCTTCTTCACACTCTTCTCATTCTGTGACCAACTCTCATCCGCTGATTCTTTCCAATGATTAATCTCGTAACTATTCATTTGTTTTACCTTTTTAATTAATATTCAATGCTTGAGCGTTTCTCAAGTGATGCAAAGATATGAAAAAAGATTGGGAAAGCCAAATTCTCTAACATACTTTAACATAAAATATTTGCATATTATCAGCAATATTATATAATAATATAATATTGGTTTTTGGCTGAAATTATTATAAATTGAAATTATAACATACTTTAACACTGGAACTGTTAACCAGTCTTAAACAAAAAAAACCACCATCTTTCTAGACGGTGGTTGGACATGACATAGTAAGAAGCGTTACCCTCCTTGGTTATGATAGGGCATGTTATTTCAACAATATCTCAGCAATTTCTTCAACATCTAGATTACTTTCAAAGGCATCACTCAGATTGTCACAAAGCATATGGAACTCAAAATCACTACCACAGTTGTTTTGAACAATTGGTGCAATACCATACAGCATGTTCTCAAAGTCTGTGAATGTTCCCATCTTTGGTTCATCATCCTCTTGTGTTATGTTGACTGTAATTCCATCCTCACCAGTATTGGCTGTGATTAATGTTCCGTTGAGGAATGGAAAAGCAAATTGGTTGTCATCATAATCTTCATCGTCATCAGTGATAAGACCAAGGTCAGTATTCTCAATCTCATCCTTATATGCCAACATTTCATCATCAGTCTTCCATATTCCATCAGAGGTCTGTTTCCAGTATCGCTCATATCTGTTTATGTGCTTGAGCAACTGAATTTGGTCATCATCGGACAGTGGAGCAAACTTAATGCAACTAAACATTGCCTCATAAGTGTTAAACTCTTGCTGCATGATGAATTCATTTTTGGTATCATTCAACCAAATATAGAAACGAACCTCCTTATTGCTATTAGCCACAATGGTTGCAGCGTACAAACATACATCCAAAGCCTCAAACGAAGCATTGAACAGTTCTTTCATTGTTACCTTCATACTTTCAATGTTTTAAAATTACTTGGTGCAAATATAAAAAGAAAAAACGAGAATCAAAGGCTCTTAACGTCCTTTAACTCTCGTATGGTGGGGGATTCCCACCTAGGCATATGAATTATTAACATTAGAAAATGAAAACTCTTATTCATTTTTGTATTCATTCAATAGCTTTGGATGACGCTCCAGTTGATACTTTGGACAAATGTTGGAGTCCCATTTAAACCAGTCAGTCCATTTGATACCCTCTCGACTATAGTATTGAAATCTCTTCATCATATCTTCTTGAACTTTGCACAAAATTCATCAAAAGGCATTTTACATCTTTGTATGTTATGTTTAGTGGTACAACATACAATATTCTCAATAGTATGTGGCTTGCTGTTATCAATTCTATCAAACCCTAACTCATTGAATGAATACTTCTTTCCGTCATAGAAATCTATGCCTTCTGAAAACTTCTTAATGTAATATTCTAGTGGTGGTAATGGGTCTTCATCAGTACCTATTCTACCATGCTTTCTATCTGCATAGAGATTACAACTTCTAACATTACTTGCATAACCATACTCAGTTGACTTGTACTGTTTGTTGTACACATTTTTTTCGTCTTTGTGTTCAGCATTGTACTGTTTCATTCGTTTTAGTTCAGCCTCTCTGTTGTGTTTGTGATACTGTTTGTAGCACTCTTTACACATGTGTTGTAATCCATCCTTTTTGGCTTTGTTTTTGTAAAACTCAGTTAACGGTAGCTCTTTACCACATTTACTACATATTTTCGTATCCATATCTTAAAAAGGTAGCTGTGCTAATAATTCTTCCTCAGTATAACCACTTGGTAAAGTCTTGTTCTTCTTTTCCTCTCTCCTTCTCTGGAGTTCTTTTACCATCTTCTCCAAGTCTGCATCGCTGATTGAAGCTAGTTCAAAATCCTTGTTTTCCTTCTCAACCTCATCATAGGTAATTTTGTCAGCAAGCTTATAACCTTCATGCTCAATCACCCTCTCCATTGGAATCTTGTAGTACTTTGCAAACTCATCTGTGTTTAATTCAATCCTCCACTTTCCATCAATCCTTGTGAGTTCAATCAACTTGAGATTAATAAGGGTCTGAATTGAAATCCTTACCTCTGTCTCAGTAAGCTTCAATGTCTTTGCAAATCTGTGCTCGTAGAGCATAATTCCCTTTGTGCTGTTTTGCCAGTTGCAGATGTAACAAGCGACCTTCAATGCAATTGGCGGTAGTACTGCTAATAGCTGTGTACTTACAAATGCTTTTGTCTTAGTTTCCATTTTCCTTAGTATTTAAATCGTTATTTTAAAAAAGATTGAAGCTCTTTTGTCATCGAGGAGCTTCAGAGACTCTCACATGTTAGCTGTTTGTTCCAATGCAAAGATATATTAAAAAATCGAGAAAAACAAATATTTTATTAACATTTTTTTTGGAAATCTGATATTTTTTTTATATCTTTGCCATGTACATTATATTTATATATAGATAATGGTTCGAAACATTGTCTTTTGTCAATGGTTGGTAGGGTTTCAGCAAGACCTTTAAATCTCCCTACCAACCTCAACACAAAAAGGTCTTGATGCTGAAAATAATGATTTAAAGGATAACAATTATGCAAAAGTTAAAGACAGACAAAATGTTGTCACAACTAGGACGTTTAAGTGATGAACAATTCAAGGTTCTATTTTTCATCTACAATTCAATCAACTTGAACTCAGACCACACCAATAGAGCAAAAATCTATAGGGCTGTACTTGCTGACCTAACTGGAAAGTCAGAACGAACAATCTCAAGAATCACAGACAAACTTGCAGAACAAGGCTTGATAATCAAAGATTGTGTGTCAGACGGTACAAAACTTTACAACTATTATGGAATTCCAAAGCAAAAAATTGAAGGGAATTTGGTCACAGATGACAGGGTAAAAGAACCAAAAGAACTTGAAAGTACTAAAAGAACTGAAAAGAACTTGAAAGAACAAAAAAGAATGAAAAGGGAATTTGAAACAGCATGTGATGAACAAGTGGTGACAGTACCAAGTGAAGAAGACTTGGGAGATTACCTACGAAGAGTTGGAAGAATGTAAACTTTTTGCTTCAAATCCTTGGAATTCTCAAAATTTATCTATATCTTTGCAATACCAAAGGACATTTGGTAAAAATTTCAATTCAAAACGAAGGTGGTATCTCCAATTAATTCATATGCTGCATAAAAAATGAATACCACCTTCAATTTTTTTCTCTATCTATTTAACTTTTTCAAACTTTCATTATATTTATAATAAACGATAGAGAGAAATGAAAGAAGAGAGTTACGAAAACGAGGAATGGAGACCAATTGAAGGATTTCCAAGATACATGGTGAGCAACATGGGAAGAGTAAAGAGTTTTACAAATCCCAAAAAGCCAAAGATTTTACGTCCACACAAGCTGGAGAATGGCTACCTCATGCTTCACTTAAGAAAAGGTGATAGCTGGGGAAACAATGAAACAGAGTGTGTACGTCTTCACAAACTAGTAGCGGATGCTTTTATCCCAAATCCAGAGAACAAGTGTCACATCCGACATAAGAACCTTAACCGAGAAGATAACAGAGTTGAAAACCTCAAGTGGGTTACCAGAGAGGAATCAAATGCTGACCCAATCACAAAGGCTAATAGACAAGCAGCAGTCCCACAGAGGATTGAGAAGATTTCAAAACCAGTTTTGGTATATGATGAAGACCTCAATCTCTTGTCTGCATTCACTTCAACGGCAGAGACAGCAAGGAAGTTGAATCTCCAACAAGGCAATATCGTCAATGTCTGCTCTGGAAGCCTTAAACACTACAAACACATGATTTTCTCATATACGCCTCTCAACTCCCAACAAGATAGAGAAAAACAGCTTCAAGAAGGTGAAAAGAAAAAGACAAGAAGGTTGAAGCAAATCAACAAAGCTTGTAAGAAGTTGTATTGGAGGGAACCAGAAAAGTATAGGGAGAAAGCAAAGAAGTACTACAAGAAATAATGGGAAGACCAAGACTTAACAGGACTGAGGAAGAAACAAAAAGACTCAGACATGAGTACTACCTCCAACACAAGGCAGAGATTCTTGAAAAGGCAAAGGAAAGAAAACTCCACCCATCCAAAAAGACAAAGGTCAAGACGGAAACAGCCTATCAGAGCCTCATAAATGAGTGGAATGAAGAACTTACCAAGAAACTGGAAGAAAACGTCTTAGAATGGCTTAAAATAGCCTTCAGAGACCAGATACAAATCAATAAGGCAATGTTAACCAATCTAACGAATGAAAGGCAGCAATAGAACAAAACAAGTTGAAAACCAAGTCTATGATGTTCCAAGTGACCAGACAATCACAGACGTTCCAAGAAGTCATGAGGCAAGAAAACAAAGACTTCAAGCCTTGGTATTCAGATTGCTCCAAAAACGATGGAGCGAATTACCAAAGGAAAGAGCAACGCTTGAGAGAATTGGAATCAAGGAACTCATCAACAGCTTGTAAAAACATGATTTCTGTATTTTTTGTCATTTAATATTCATAAATTCAATGAAGTATTTTATTTAAGTTATTTTTTCACTGGGCATTCAGTCCGTGATGGATAGAATGCCCTCAATAACTTCCAAAAACCAATCAGCCAAACATGAATACAAAAACATTACTCATCATAGCAACAGCAATCATAGCACTGTTCATCGTTGTATCAACACTACAATATACTGAAATACAAAAGTTCAAACAAATGATTGAACAACAAGATACCGTATATAAGACAAAGACTGATACACTGTGGAAAGATACAACCATAACAGAAAAAGAACTTGTACCAAAATATATCGTCAAAACAAAGACTGATACGGTGTA